>Ga0256405_10001704_pt1 | contig 57448 bp, 45 predicted proteins | sample RumenRJG_02DNA_FD_189096 | JGI IMG/M metagenome (GOLD analysis project Ga0256405, IMG submission 189096) | Bovine rumen microbial communities from Lethbridge, Alberta, Canada - RJG_02 | ecosystem: Host-associated > Mammals > Digestive system > Stomach > Rumen | place: Canada: Alberta... | reverse complement strand
GATCCCGAACTGCTGCTGCGCCAGATCGTCGAAGGCCCCGCCAGGAAAAGCGAATTGAAACTCAATAACCTCGGCACGGTCCGGATCAACCGGGTCAGCCAGGATTTTTCGTTTGCCGAACTGGATGTCTCCTCCACTACACGGCTCGCCCCGCTGATGGCGTTTGCTTATGAGATCCAGAAAGCCAACCAAGCCATCACCTGGCGGCGTTTTTCCGTGTTTGTCATGATGCGCCGGCCGCGGCAGACCAATAACCGGACCGTTTCCAGCACCACTTCGGACGACAATCTGAATTTCAGCGGCAATCTGCGTCTGCTGGTCTGGAATCCGGAAAACGGGGACAGTAAAGCGGCCATGCTGCGGACGGACCGGAACCCGAAAAACAGCACTGCATCGTCTGCCGGCCCCAGGCAGGGAGGAGCCAACCCATGAAAATCTTTCTGATCTTTCTGAATATCCTGCTGGCCGGAGCAGTGGTCTGGGGCGGCATCGGATTCGTGAAAAAACTTTCGCCCGGCAGCCCCAAAACCGCTTTCACCGTTAAGAAACGCAAACCGAAACCCGTCGGAGCCGCTGCTGTGGTCCGTAAGGAAAAGCCGCAGGAGACCAAACCGCTGCGGTCCGGTGAAGAGATGGTGAAACAAATCGTCGAAACCGATATCTTCAACCAGGAACGCTGTCCGAATGCCGGTGCCTGGGGCGGAAACGCCCGGGTGGAAATGACGCTGGTCGGAACATTCAAAATCGGAGAAGCCCAAGGCGCTGTCATCCTGCAAAAAACGCAAACCCGCAATTTCCCCTTCATGCCCTTCGGCGGCATGATGAATCAGGGCGGCGGATTCGGCGGACAGCGCCGGATGGGGATCGGACGCGGCGGGTTCGGCGGAGGGTTCGGAGGACAGCAGCAGAACTATTCCGGCAGAGGGAACGGCGGACGGCGTGCCATCGGCGGCGCCCGTTCCATCCAGGCCAACCGCGACGCCCGCGGGATCGTCCAGCCGGGACAGAACAACAATAACAATAATAAACCGATCGTTTATAAGCAGTATGTGCGGCTGGGCGAAACCATGGCCAACGGATACAAACTGGTGGAGATCGACCGCAACCGCGTAGTGCTGACCCGCGGCAGCGACAAACTGGAACTGGAACTGGCGGATCCTTCCGCCAACGCCAAACAGCCCGCCCGGAAAACCCGGCAGCCCAACCAGACCCAGATCATGCAGCAGATGCTCCGGAGCATGCAGAATATGCAGCGTGCCCAGATGATGCAGGGATTCCAGATGATGCGGATGAACCAGCAGAACATGCAGAATCAGCAGAACCAGCAGGGCGGACGCGGCGGCATGATGCCAAGAAGAAGGTAATGATACTTATTTCCAATATCAGAGATGAGGATGAATATGAAAATTTGCAAACAAACTGCGGGATTTTTCTGGAACGGGATTTTCCGCGCCGTTCTTCTGGCGGCACTGACGGGCCTGCTGGGATCATGCAAGTCCTGGCTCGACGATGAACCGGAGAAAAAAGACGAAAAAGCCAAAAAGGAAGAAAAAGCCGAAAAGGAATTGACCCAGGAGGAAAAGGACCGGAAACGCTTCGCCTTCCTGCAGGACGAAAAGAAAAAGTATCAGACCCGTCCGAAAGAAGCAGCGGAAAGCATGGAGCAGGAACTGGTAAAGGAGGAAAAGCCTTCTGCAGGAGTGACCGCCCGGAAAGCGGAAAAGATCAGCCGGATCAAATCCACCGCCCTGGCTCCGAAACAGGAAAAACCCAAGGCCGCACTCCATTTTTACGATGATTTCATCATCCTGAACGGCGATGAGGAGATCGAGGTCAATCTGATCTTCAACAATGCGCCTCTGCTGGACGTGCTGCCCTCGTTCGCCGACGCACTCGGGTTCAATTTCCTGGCAGACAGCGACCTCCGCGGCAATGTCACACTGAATATCGACCAGAAAATGACCCGCAAAGAGTTGTGGAACACCTTCGACAAAATGCTGAACCTTTCCGGCGCGGGCGTGGTGGTGGACGGCACATTGCTCCGGATCATGTCGCTTGCGAAGATCTCGCGCGCGACCGATTCCCGGTTCTCGCGCGACGGTTCCGGCGAACTGCTTTATTTCCCGCTGAAAAACACCATTGCGAAAGAAGCCGCGCAGCAGATCCGTCCGTTCCTCGGCGTCAACGCCATCTGCGTGGAACTGACCCGTCCCAATGCAGTCATGATCGCCGATGACCGCGCCAATATGCCGAAAGTCAAGCAGGTATTGGAACATCTGGACATGGCCGGAAAATCCGGCTGGAAACGCAAAGTGATCGCCTGCCGCAACATCCTTCCCAGCAAGCTCGCCGAAGAACTGACCACCGTCCTGCCCGTCCTCGGATTCAATGTCTATCAGAAAACCGACCGGACTGAACAGCCGGGTTCCGTTCAGGTGACCGGCGTGGACCGGCTTCAGGTGGTAGTGATCTCCGCCGCCACCGACGAAGCGGTCAAGGAGATCGAACAATGGGTCGATCTGCTGGACAATTCCGATTCGCTGGACCAGGAACGGGTGTTCGTTTACAAGGTCCGCAACAGCAAAGCGGTCAACCTGACGCAGGCGCTGGCAATGATCTACGACATGCAGGGTTCCAGCCTCACGATCGACACGAATACCGGCAACAGCCGGACGGATGCGATCAATTCAACGGCATCGAACCGGAATACGGCGGCCCGGAACACCAATACGCGGACCAACAACCGGAATACGAACAATGCGGTCACCCGTACCGAAAGCACGCAGACGGATATGAGGTCCAACGTATTCAGCACACCGGTGCGGGTATTTGCCGACGGGGTCCTGAACCGGCTGGTGATCCGGACCACGCCCCGCACCTACGCCTCGATCAAAGCGCTGCTGAACCGGCTGGATGCGGTACCGGCGCAGGTCCTGCTGCAGGTGCTGGTGGTGGAAGTGACCTTGACCGAATCCACGAAATTCGGGCTGGAATTTTCCGCACTGGCAAGCAAAGGGAACGACAGCAATACGCTTCTGGGGACCAATTATGCCAATATCACCAAGCCGGAAACTACGGACAGCGGCACAGTCAGCGGCAGCGGGTTCAGCGCTCTGCTGGAAGATCCGAAAAATCCGCAGAACCGGTTCGGTTATGTTCAGGCGCTGGCCGGAAACGGCAACATCAAAGTGATCTCCAGTCCGCAGCTGCTGGTTTCCAGCCATACGCAGGCTTCGATCAATGTCGGCACCCGTGTGCCGGTCATTTCGCAATCGATCACCAACACCTCCTCGGCAGGTGAAATGAACAAGAACTATACCTATCAGGATACGGGTATCATCCTGACCATCACCCCGCAGGTCACCAGCACCAATCTGATCTCGCTGAAAGTGAAACAGGAACTGTCGGCCGTGCAGGCGAACCCCGATCCGAATATCGAAAACCCGTATATCAACCAGCGGGTGGTCAACACTTCCATGACCATTGCCAACGGGCGCACCATGATCATCGGCGGCCTGATCCAGGAAAGGATCAACGACAGTCTCAGTTCCGTTCCGCTGATCAATTCCATACCGGTCCTGAACCGTCTGCTGGGATCGACCGACGCCAGCGTTGAGCGTTCGGAGATCCTGGTGCTGATCACCGGCTACATCGTGAATGAACGCAATGAACTCGAAGATATGATCCGCCGTTACAACGATGCGCTCGAAGCCCTTAACAAGTTCGACCAGACCACGGGAGAAAAGCGTCCGGCGGTCCGCACCCCGCTGCTTGGAAGAAAGGATTTCTGGACCGATGGAACCATCTACCCCGACAAAAAATGAGTATGCCGATCCGCGCATCCGGCTGGCCGGACTGATCCGGAGCAGGATCCCGGACTATGAAAGCGCCGCAACTCCCGCGGAAGCGGTCGACCGCGACCGTCAGCTGGTCAGTTCCGGTGCACTCACCGAAAACGAACTGCTCGGATTTTACGCGGAAGCATACGGACTGGAACGTTCCAATGAAGAGGAGATCCAGACTCCGGAGCCCTACCCCGGCGGCAAATTCGATTTCTTCAACACCAATTTGTGCCTGCCGTTCGAATGGGACGAGGACAAGATCCTTTTCCTGGTCTCCGATCCCTACCGGATCGACCAGCTGGCTTTTCTGGTCCGCAAAAACTGGCATACCGGCTCGGCGTTCCGGCTCGTCCGCCGCAGTCTGCTGGAACGTCTGCTCAGCAAAATGCAGAATCAGGAAGAAGAAGAACAGACGATCGACACCGAAGACGAAAACGCCTTGCGCACCATGGCGGGCGAGGCACGGATCGTCCGGCTGGTCAACGATATTTTCACGCAGGCGATCGAACTGGGCGCCAGCGACATCCACATCGAACCCGGCGAGGAAAATGTTTCCATCCGCTGCCGGATCGACGGCGTTTTGTCGGAGATCCTCTCCTGTCCGCTGAACCAGTTTCCCGCCATCGCTTCGCGCATCAAACTGCTCGGCGGACTGAACATCGCCGAAAGCCGTCTGCCGCAGGACGGACGCACCAACGTCCGGCTGGGAAAAATGGAACTGGATATGCGTATCAGCACCATTCCGATCCTGACCGGGGAAAGCATCGTGCTGCGTCTGCTCAATCAGGAATCGATCTCGTTCGACCTGAAACAGCTGGGAATGTCGCCGGAACATCTGGCGCAGTTCGAACGTCTGATCCAGATCCCGCATGGGATCATTCTGGTAGTGGGGCCGACCGGCAGCGGCAAGACCACCACTCTTTACAGCGTCATCAGCCAGCTCAATGACCGCCGGAAAAAGATCATCACCATCGAAGACCCGGTGGAATACAAGACCGAAGGATTGTGTCAGGTGCAGGTCAATCCGAAGATCGGCGTGACCTTCGCGGCGGGATTGCGCAGCATCGTGCGTCAGGACCCGGACATCATTCTGGTGGGCGAGATCCGCGACCGGGAAACCGCGGACATCGCGATCAACGCGGCACTTACCGGACACCTGGTGCTGAGCACGCTGCACACCAACGACGCAGTCGGCGCGGTGACCCGTCTGCTGGATATGGGAGTGGAAAACTTCCTCGTTTCCTCGGCGCTGTTCGGAGTGCTCTCCCAGCGGCTGGTGCGGAAGATCTGTCCGGAATGCCATGGCCAGGCCCGGCAGGGCGGAGTCAAATGCCGCCGCTGCAACGGCACCGGCTACAAGGGCAGGAGCGGTATTTTCGAACTGCTGATCCTGAACGAGGAGATCCGCTCGGCGGTCAACCGCAACGCCTCCAGTTCCGAACTGGAAGCGATCGCGGTGAAACACGGAATGATCACGCTGAAACAGGATGGGGAAGCCAAAGTGGCCGCAGGGGTGACCACTGCGGAGGAATTGCGCCGCTCCACGGCGGAACTGTAAGGATGAGGTTTTTTTCATGGCGCTGTATAAGTTCATAGCGGTCCCGAAGGGGGAAGGCCCGCAGGAAATGCTGATCGAAGCGGACAGCGAAAAGGAAGCGCTGGACAAGCTCCGAAGCCGGCGTATCACACCTCTGCGTTCGTTCGGCGAGAAATCAGCGGGCAAGAAGAAATTTTCCCTGCAGCGTTCCAAGATCAACGCTTTTGAATTCACCCGTCAGCTGGCGCCGCTGCTGGAATCGTTCATCCCGCTGGAAAAAGCACTGGCGATCATCGCGGAAAGCACGGTCGAAAAAGAGCAGAAGGATTTTGTCAACTCCCTGCGGCAGGGTCTGCATGAAGGCAAAAAATTTTCCGAACTGGTGCGGTCGCACGGATCGGTCTTCCCCTCGTATTACGCCAACCTGATCGAAAGCGGCGAGGAAACCGGCTGTCTGCCGGAAGTAGTCAACCAGCTTTACAAATTCATGGAACAGAGCAAAGAGTTCAAAGACTTCATCGTGTCGAGTTCCATTTATCCTTTGACCATTCTGGCCATCACACTGCTGGTGACCATCCTGCTGTTCACGGTATTCGTGCCTCGGTTTGCCAAAATCTTCATAGATATGGGGCGCGAGATGCCGCCTTCGATGAATTTCCTGCTGGCCCTGAGCGCATTTGCCTCGTGGGCGTGGTGGCTGATCCCGCTGGGGGCGGCGATCACCTGGATCATGATGGAACGAACGCTGGGCCGGGCAGGGCTGCGCCGGAAGATCAGTGCGCTGCTGCTGAAACTGCCGCTGCTGGGACGGATCATCGCCGACCTGGAAATGTGCAAATACATCCGCACGCTGGCGATCCTGATCGGCAACCATGTGGAGATCATCCGGACCATGAAAATTTCCGGAAAGATCATCAGCAATCCGGTCATCGCGGACACGTTTGCCGACATTGGCCGTAAACTGAAAGGCGGCGCCAAGCTTTCCGCGGCCCTGAGCGGAAACAAATATCTGCCGGGCAGCATGTCGCCGATGCTCCGCGTAGGCGAGGAATCCGGGACGGTCGGGGAAATGCTCGACCGGATCGCGACACATCTGGAAAACGACACACGGCTGAAAATCAAACGTCTGCTGAGCCTGTTCGAGCCGGCAGTGATCGTTTTTCTGGCGGGCATGGTGCTGATCGTGGTGGTATCGATCTTTATTTCGATGATGGAACTGAATTCAATCAATCAAGGAGGACCCAAAATATGAAAGCGAAAAAACAGTTCAAAAGACATCCCTTCACCCTGATCGAAGTCGTGGTGGTGATCATCATTCTGGTCACGCTGGCTTCGGTCGCCACCCCCGTTTACCTCAATTACGTGAAAAAGGCCAATATCGGCGCCGCCAAGACCCAGCTGAAACTGCTGCAGGAAGCGCTGACCGGTTACAAGCTGGACGTCGGTTCCTATCCCGATTCGGCCAACGGACTGCGCGCACTGGTGGAGAACATCGACCAGAACAGCAAATGGGACGGCCCGTATCTCCAGCCCGCGGTCGTGCCCAAGGATCCCTGGGGAAACGAGTATGTTTACACGATCCCGGGCGAGCACGGCGACTATGACCTGATGAGTTATGGAGCGGACGGCCAGGCCGGAGGCAGCGGCGAAAATGCCGACATCACCAGCTGGGGCGAATAATAATCCATCCCCTTCCGGCGGAGCATCCCGGAGCTATGAGAAAACAGCCGTTCACTTTGTTGGAACTGATCGTGGTCATGACGGTAATGTTTCTGGCCGCGGGCATGGGGATCGCACTGTTCAAAGGCCAATCCCCGGCCCGGAAACTGGAAAATGCCGCACTGGAATGGGAAGAATTCTGCGCACGTGTGCGTTATCAGGCGCTTGAATCGGGGGAAGAACGCGAGATCGTCTTCGATCCGGAAAGCCGGACTTTCAAAATGAAGGTGCCGGAAAAGGAAAATGCCGAAGAGGACGCTCAGCCCGACCCGGACGAGCTCCCGAAAAGCAAACTCGAATGGAAGATCCCCGAGGAATTCGAAACGGCCGACGATCCTTCCGCTTCCGGAGAAGAACCGTCCGAGGACGGCACCTTCCCGATGTTCAGGTTCTACAGCGACGGGGGCGCATCGGGACACCGCAGGCTGGAACTGAAGATCGGAGAACTGCGCCGCGTTTTCGAAGTTTCCCCGCTGACCGGACGGGTCATCACGGTCCCGGAACAGGAAGGAGACGAATTTTCACCATGAAGAAACTTGTTTTCACGCTGGTGGAAGTGGTGGTGGCACTGGCGATCCTTTCCATCAGCATAGCGGGATTCCTGCAACTGCTCACCGCGGCCCAGAACCGGATCATCAAGGTCAGCGACCACTGGACCCGGACCCACATGCTGATCCAGGCGGCGGAATATTACATGCTGATGAAACAGGAGGACCCGGAAGCCATCACCGATACATTTTTCCCGTATGACAGCTACCGGGTGGATGTCACCTGGGAAGAGATCGACAATCTGCCGGAGGAATATACAAATCTTACAAACCAGAAGCAGCTCCGCGCCATGGTCCTTTCGCTGAAACGGCAGAGCGATGGTCAGGAAGTGGACAAAATCATCATCGACAGGATCGATTATGAAAATATCTCGGACTCAGTCGAATAAAGGCAGGCACTGTTTCACGCTGGTGGAACTGGTGGCGGCGATGGCGATCATGATATTCGTCGCGCTGATCATCGGCACCGCGTCCGCAGCATTCTACAATGCCTGGAAACGGTCCGTCCGGATCACCGACCGACTCAAGGTCCGCCAGAACATCGACCGCATCATGGATTCCTGCGTCCGGAACATGATCCCGTTTTCCTGGAAAGATGAAGACGACACCGAACAGGTGGTTTTTGAAGGGAGCAAGGAGGAAATATTCTTCACCGCCCGCCGCCGGGCCGCGGAAGGAGAAAACAGCGCCTATCTTTTCATCCGGCTGAAAGTCAATGAAAAACAGCAGCTGGTCGCCGAATACCATCCCCTGCCCCGTTTTCCCTGGCAGGAGGAAGGCAAGTATGAAATGAAACAGGAAGTCCTGGCGGAAAATGTCATGTCGGTCTCCTTCCTTTATGCCTCGCTGGAAGACGAGGAGATCATATGGGACGAAGACTGGGAGGAATATGATCCGGAAGCTGCGCCGGACGATACGACGGACATCCTGCTGATCCCGCTGGCGGTGCAGATGACCGTGGAATGGCAGGACGGGACCACGGAAGTCTGGCTGAGGCGCACGGCGGCGGCCTCCCGTCACAGCCGTTTCGGCGGCGGCAGCGGACTGCCCCGGTCGGAAGCCGCGGCATCCGGCAGCGGAGGCGGCGTGAACCGTAACAATGCCGGCAGCAGAAACCGTTCCGGCGGCAATGCGAACCGCGGCGGCGGCAACGGGACCCGCGGAGGGAACCGGCCGGCGGGCGGCGGCAATGCAAACCGTGGAGGCGGACGATGAATTATTCCCGTTCGACAGCCGTCAGGAGAAGAAGCCGGCACGAAGAAGGTTCGGCGCTGATCGCCGCACTTTGCCTGATCTTCATGGCAGGCATGCTGACCGCGACCGTGCTGGCGCTTTCCCGGATCGCCACTTTCGACGTCCGGGCGCATGTTGAACTGCAGCGCTCGGCGTATATCAACGAAGGCGTGGCCAACCGGATCCAGTATCTGCTGGCGGCGGACCGCAACGTCAACCCGTCCAGCACCCAGCTCGGGGAACTGGATTATACGGAATTTGAATATGACCGCTATACCGCGGACGGGATCCCGCACATCATTGATTATCACGGGACTGAGGTGCAGGTGGTGATCCTGGATGCCGCGGCTGGATTTGATCTGAGCAGCAATGCATTCCGGAACACCCTGCGGAACATCGTTTCAGCGCTGGAACTGGATGACAGTGAGATCAGCGAAAAAGCCGAAACTCTGACTGAACGGATCGCCGATTACCTCGACACCGACGACAACCCGAGCGGAGACGACGGCATGGAAGCGGGAGAATACGAGGAAAAGGATCTGGCCCCCCTGCCCCGCAACGGAAACTTCCGCTACCGGGAGGAACTGCTCTTCATCCCCGGAGTCACGGACCTGTTCAAGCCCGATCCGTACGGAATGCTCTCCTGCGTCCGGCTGATCTCTCCATACGGAATGACCAGCCTGAGCCGGGCCGGAAGCAACCCGAATTTCTTTACCGCCGACCGGTTCATGCTCAAAGTGCATGGCCGGCTGGAGGACGAGGAAATCGATGAGGTCATTGCCGCGCGGGAGGAATGGAACCGGGAAAAAACCAAACTTTCGGATCAGCTGGACGGACTGCTGCTGAACCGTCTGCGCAGCCGCTTCTCCTTCAATGAATCCGGTTTTTTCACCATCCGGATCGGATCGCCGGAAAAATCGAACCGCCCGTCCCGCCGGCTGATCTTCACCTATTCGGCGTTCGACATCACCGGGCCGCAGAACGACCTGGTCCGGTATTACGACTGGCTGATGCTGTAAACTTTTTCCCCGGGGGAACTGCGGAAAGCAGGCAAGGCACGCTGGAAAGCAAAACTGGAGATCAAAGCGACCGCGGCATCATCCAGCACACCGAAAAACGGGATCCCGTCCGGAACCAGATCCACAGGCAGGAAGATCCACAGGACCCCGAGGATCAAAGTCAGCACGACCCGCGGCGCGACCGCGATCATGCCCAGCAGATTGTCATAATAGAACAACCGCGGATTCGGTGCCAGGAATTCGCCCTCGCCCGTGAAAAGGACCTCGGCCAGATCATACTGGTAAACCATCTTCCGCACGATTTCCCCGGCGATCAGCTGCAATTCGCTGCCGTTCAACGCCCGGTCCCCGGCATAGACCGCCTGCACCAGCTGGAGCAGCCGCGGACGTGAAACTTTTCCGTGCTCATAGAAGACGGTCAGGACGGAAAGCATGACCGAAGTCAGCATGGAATCGCAGCTGCCGGACCGTGCGATGCGCCGGACCGCATTTTCAAAAAAGATCACCCTGTCATAACGGCAGAACTGGAAGGAATAACCGCAAGCCAGCAGGACAGTCCCTGTGATCAGACAAAGCGAAGGCTGGCTGGCGGCGGCCGAACCGAAGAGGATGACCAGGACAGAGATCAGCAGCGCCAGTTTCATCCGCACATTCCGGAAAGAAAGGATGAACAGCACCAACATGAAGCAAAGACTGATCCGCCAGTTGGAAAAAAGATCGGACAGCCAGTCCGGCACCATGGAAGTCAGGTTGAACAGTTCTTTGTCCGTATCCTGCAGGAACTGGAAAAGTTTCTTGATCAGCGGCTGATGCGAAGGCTGGCTGGGAAACGCGGTCAGCCGCGCCAGCAGCAGGGTCAGCGGAGGGATCTGAAGGATCTGGAGGAACATATTCCCTCCGGAAGCCCGCCCGAACAGCAGCATCTCCCAATTCAGCGAGGCCGTGACTACAAACGCAAAGAAAACGGTAACGATCCCCTGCCGATAAACAAAAATGCCGTTATCCTGGAAAAAAGGATCTGTCGCCAGGAGCACAAAGGCGGCGGCATATAAAAACAGCACGGACAGGAACCGGATGGAACTTAAGGAGGTCACTCCGTGGCCTTCCTGGGTATAACCCGTAAAATATGACCAGATCCGGTTCCGGGGCAAATTTTTCTTCATCATGGCTGAGTTCTCCGGTTCAAACGCTGATTGCAGATACTGATCTCACGCTGCAGCAGTTCCGTGGTTTTCAAATACTGTCCATCCCAATAGATATGGTTGAACAGAGAGTCGTTCCGGCAAAGGGTCTCCGCGATAAACTTTCTGGCGAGCCAGAAATCCTCACAACTGGACGATTCATATTTCCGTGCGATCGCCAGCGCTTTTTCCCGGTCGTCCACGCCGGGATCGCCCAGATTGTCCGGCAGGGGGAATTTTCCGGTCGATGCACCGAACAGGATCCAGCGGGAGATCCTCAGCTGCACTTCAAACAGATCAAAATGCTCCCGGTACTGCTTCCGCTGTTCGGCCGAATACTTGACCGGATTCACCAGTGTGCGCATGACTTTCAGCTGCTTCAGCGCATAGTCGACATCGAAAATGTATTTGCGCAACGGGTTCGAAAACTGGGATTCCTGCACCATCTTGTGGATCTCCTCGTAGTTGCGGGACCGGCGGATCCGGGGATCCAGTTCAAAGGCAAACTGCGCCCATGACGGATTGTCACGGTCAAATTCCTGAAGGACCCGGAGCTGATCCACTGCGCCCGCTCCGTTTGAATCGATATCCTTGAGCTTCAGCATGGAATCAAAATAAAGATACAGCACCGAATCCGATTCCCGGTCTCCGGTCCGGATGATATCCGCCACACTGTCCTTCAGGAGCTGGACCGTTTCATGATAATTGCCATGTCTGCTGGCCTGCAGGGCTCGTTCATATTCTCCGCGATAAGGAGAATTGGAGCGCAGATCCCGGGAAAAATCCACTACTTCCATACTGGATTTCGGTTCCAGCATCTTCGGGGTTATTTTCGGGAAAAAATAATAAAGGAAAGCGCAGGCAGCCAGCAAAGCCAGGAGAGTCCCCAGCCACTGGAGCCGGGTGATCCGGCCGGCAGACCCCTTCCACTGGGCCAGGACATCCGGAACGATCTCCTGCGGCAGATTTTTCCGGAGCAGCTGATCGAATTCGCCGCTTTCCACCTCCACGGTACGTCCTTCCGGAAGATAGACGACCCCGTCCACAACACAAATTTCACTCCGGGTCCCGCCGGGCCCGGACGGGGCCATCCCGGCAGCAGCGGAATTATTTTCCATCAAGTCATTCATTGTTTATCTTCTTCCATATTCCTTTCGGACCATCCGAAGCAACGATTGTTCCCGAGGCAGAGTCAAGCTGCGCGTCAGCATATCAAGGCCGGCAAAAACGAACTCGGACGGGAGCATCCGGAGGATCTCCATCCCGACGCGCCGGACCCGGCTGGAATATTCTTTAGAGGCGACTGCCTCCGGCGGAGAAAAGGTCGCCAGCGCGATCGCACCAGCAAAAACCGCTTCATGATCTTTGGATTTGCGGAGCATCTCCAGATGGGGTTCGATCCGACGGCGTTCCTCCTCGGCCAGTTTGGTCGGGGTCCCGGCGGAACCGCCCGCCTCGACCGGGACATATTTGAGGGTATCAGGAGTATCACCGATACGGATCATCAGGATCATGATGTCATTGCAGGTCACGAATTCAGGAACATCCGGCTGGTCCTTCCGGGCTTTCTTTTCCAGTTTCCGCAGGGCAGCCAGGACTTCCGAATACTGCTTGATGGTTTTCGGCGCTTTGAAAAGGGCTTTCAGGCGCGGCAGGATCATATCGGCTTTGTTCCGGTGCAGGAAGATCCGGATGATCCGCCCTGTATATTCCGGCATCGGCAGGGCTCGCCGGTAGAAGGAATCCGTTCCCAGCCAGGGTTCCTCCACCAGAAGTTCCAATGCCTGATGGGCCAGAGCCAGATCGCTGGAGGCAGCGATTTTCATCAGTTCCGCACCGGCCGTTTCAGAACCGGTGAGTTTCAGCGCGACCAGATGCTGGACCGGCAATTCTTTTTCCTCCTGCTGCCAGACCTTCATGGATCTCAGGATCAGCGGGATCACATGGGGTCCCTTGTTCCGGAAATATTCCGCCGCCGTCCGGGATGAGAACATCTTGTAATCCTTCACATTCAGGGCGTCCGCCATCATTTTGTCGATATTCACGCCATCCGTCAGCCGCATGATCCGGTGAAAATATTCCAGTCTGGCAACATCGCTTTTCATATACCAGTAATACCCGTGTCCACGCCCGAGAAAAACCGTTTCCTGGTGCAGATCGCTGCCCGGTGTGCGCCAGTCGAAGATCCGGATGAAATCTTTTCCCGGGTCCACCCCGATATCCGGGACCATGACAATGATGATATACCCCTTGCCGTTAACTGCATAAGAAGATTTGATACTGGGATCGACCGCACGCTCCAGGATCACTTTCCACGCCCACAGCCCGTTGCTGCGCGAGACCGCGCACCGTCCAGCGGAATTCTGTTTCCACCCGGGGAAAACTTTCCGGACCGTTTTCAGGACCTCGGGGTCCGGACGACTTCCCGCCGATGCCGCTGCCGGGTCGGCATACACGGAAAAAACGAACAGCAGCAAAAACAATGCAAACAGTTGTTTCATCATACTTCCTCCTTCAGAAATCATTTCCCTGCCGGGACCTCGCCCTCTTTCTTCCAGGCCGGGCGGTCGAATTTCGGCCGCGGAGCCGGAACCGTGTCATCCGTCTTGATCCGCCAGCGCTTGCCGCCCAGCAGTGCGGTAATGGAATCCAGCAGACGGACCGACACTTTGATCTTCAGGTGCTCCGAGGCTTCCAGGAACACGGTTTCTCCGGTCACGGTATGGACGCAGACGATCAGTTTGGCCGTGCCGCCCTGATGCTGCTTCATCAAAGGAAGCAGTTCGCGCACTTTCTCTTTGTCCTCATCTTCATACAAATGCACATGCAGTTCCACCGTGAACTTTTCCATGACCTGATCCAAGGTCATAAAGGATTCCGCCGCAATGCTGACCGGGGCATTTTCCTCTTCGGCCTTTTTGGTCAGCCCGACCACGAAAACCGGTGTGACTTCCGGCGGAGCGCCATCCGGCGTTCCCTGTTCGCGCAAGCGCTCGTCCAGATGGATCAGATCTTTATATCCTTCGTAAACGCGGGAATATGCAAGGACTTCCAGCGCCCCGGACAAATCCTCGAACTGGACGATGCCGAACATCCGTCCGTCCTTTTTGCTGGTTTTGCGGGCAACGCTTTTGATCATGCCGCCGACCCGGACGCCGGTATCACCCTTGCCCTTCATGATCTGATCGACGTTCCGGGTGGAATAGACCCGCAGATAATCCTCATAGCGGGCGATCGGATGCCCGGAAACGTAAAATCCGAGCAGGTCCTTTTCGTTGGCCAGGATCTCCGCCTCGGAAAATTCCGGGATATCCTCCGCCTGAACATCCCCGAAACCGGACTTTTCAAAATCATCCAGCATTTCGAAAAGACTGCCCTGCCCGACCTCCTTGTCATGGCGGCGGTTGTTGGCCGAGGAAATGGAAGGTTCTATAATGGAGACCAGCTGGGATCGTTTCAGCCCGAAGGAATCCATTGCGCCCGCCCGGATCAGATTCTCCACCGCTTTTGAGTTCAAAACGCCTCCGGTCCGTTCGAGCAGATCGCTGAGGCTCTTGAAATCGCCGTCCTGCGCCCTTGCTTTGATGATGCTTTCCGAAGCACCTTCGCCGAATCCTTTGATCGCGCCCAGCCCGAAACGGATCGAACCGTTGTCCACCGTAAAGTTGACATCGCTTCGGTTGACGTCCGGCGGCAGGATATTGATCCCGGAACTCTTGCATTCGTTGATCAGGAACCGCAGTTTTTCCGCATTGGAAAGTTCGCTGGTCAGCACCGCGGCCATGAATTCGGGCCGGTAATTCGCCTTGAGATAAGCGGTCCGGTAGGAAAGCAGGCCATACGCCGCCGAATGGGATTTGTTGAACCCATAGTCGGCAAACTTCTTGATGTTTTCCCAGATGGTCTCTGCGGTTTTTTCCGGGATATTGTTGGTCTTGAGGCAGCCTTCGATGAATTTCCCGTGCTGCGCTTCCATGTCCTTGATCTTCTTTTTCCCGATGGCCCGGCGGAGAATGTCCGCCTGACCCAGCGAGAATCCTGCCAGGACCTGCACCACCTGCATGATCTGCTCCTGATAGAGCATGATCCCGTAGGTTTCCTTCAGATACTGTTCCATCAGCGGATGGTCGTATTCCACCGGCAGCGTGCCGAGTTTGCGGCCCACGAAAAGCGGGATGAACTGCATCGGGCCGGGCCGGTAGATCGCCAGCAGAGCGATGATGTGCTTGATGTTTTCCACCTTGAACTGCCGGCAGAGATTCTGCATGCCGCCGGATTCAAGCTGGAACACCGCCACCGTGTCGCCCCGGTTCAGCAGATCGTAAGTCGCCTGATCGTCCAGCGAGATCTTGTCCAGATCCAATCGGATGCCGCGCGATTTGTAAATATTGTCCAGTGCGTCCTGGATCAGCGTCAGGGTCCGCAGCCCCAGAAAGTCCATTTTGAGCAGTCCGACCGATTCGCAGAGCGGTGCGGTATATTGGGTTATGACTTCTCCACGCGCTCCGCGGCCAAGCGGCAGCAGGTTCGCCAGCGGCTGATTGGAAATGATCACGCCGCAGGCATGGATCCCCATCTGCCGGTTCAGCATTTCCAGCGGCTTGGCATAGGAAAAAATCTCCTGTATCCAAGACTCGCGGTCCAACATGGCTTTCAGTTCGGGCGACTCTTTGATTGCCTTGGAAAGCGTCATCTTCGGATCGTCCGGAACGGTTTTGGTGATCATATTTCCCTCGGCCGGCGTCCGGCTGAGCGCACGCGCCACATCCTTCAGCACCGCCTTGGCTTTCAGCTGTCCGTAGGTGCCGATCTGGGAAACGGAATCTTTGCCGTATTTGCCGATCACATAATCGATCACTTCCTGGCGCCGGCGTTCGCAGAAGTCCGTATCGAAATCGGGCGGAGAAACGCGGTCCGGGTTGAGGAAACGTTCGAACAGCAGGTCATACTTGATCGGGTCGATGTCGGTGATCCCGGAAAGGTAGGCAACCAGCGAACCGGCTCCGGAACCGCGTCCGGCCCCCACGGGGATCCCGTGTTCCTTCGCCCAGTTGATGAAATCCCATACGCAAAGGAAATAGCTCGGATACTTCGTCCGCATGATGATGCTCAGCTCGTAATCCAGCCGTTTCAGTTTCAGTTCGGCATCGGCCTTCTTGTCTTCCGGCGGATCGAACGGATCGTAGCCGTATTTTTTCATATAGCCGCAGACCGTGTCCTTCCCGGTCCCGTAGAGGCAGATATGGCGCAGGTAGGAACCCGTTTCGCGCAGAAGGATCTCCCGCTCCGTTCCGTATTGGATCTCCGATTCCTCCGGCTCGCCGGTCTTTCCGTCTTTCTCATACTGCTTTTTGATCCCGGCAACGGCGGCTTCCCTCGCTTCCCGGCGGATCTTTTCCATATCCAGCGTGGCGATGAATTCCTTGGGAGGCTGATATTCCGGATAATGGTTCTCATACCCGATATTGACATCGCAGCGTTCCGCCACCGCGACCGTATTGGTCAATGCTTCCGGAACTTCGCTGCCGAAAATTTCGAACATCTCATCGCCGTTCTTGAAATAGAACTCATCGGTCTCCATCTTCATCCGGCGTTCGTCGGCCATGGTGGTCCGGGTCTGGATGCACAGCATCACCTCATGCGCCTTGGCATCTTCCCGCCGCAGATAATGCACGTCGTTGGTGGCGATCATCGGCACGCCGGTCTCCCGGGCCAGCGCGATCAATTCCCGGTTGACCTTCTTCTGGTCCGCCAGATGGTGATACATCAGTTCGATATAGAAATTGTCCTTGCCGAAGATGTCCAGATATTCATACAGGACTTTTTTCGCTGCTTCGCGCCCGCGGTCCAGTGCGGCGACTTCCAGTTCCCCCGCCAGACATGCGCTGGATGCGATCAGCCCTTCCGAATGCGCCGCCAGGAACGCCTTGTCGGTACGCGGCTTGTAATAGAATCCCCGCGTGTGCGCATCGGAAATGATATGGCACAGGTTGTGATACCCAACATTGTTCTTCGCCAGCAGGATCAGATGGTAGCCTTTGATATGGGAAACCGTGTTGTCCTTTTCCTCGTTGCTGTTCGGCGCCACATAAGTCTCACAGCCGATGATCGGTTTCAACCCTGCTTTCTTCATGGAGTTGTGAAATTCCAAGCAGCCGCCCATCACACCGTGGTCTGTGATCGCACAGGCTTTCATCCCCGCATTCTGGACCGCAGTCACCAGATCCAGTTTCCCCTCGGAATCTTTCAGTTTCGCCCACGAAATCGGACACGCACCGTCCAGCAGGCTGTAGTCCGTATGTAAATGAAGATGCACAAAATCCCTCGGCATCGGAAATATCCTTTCTATTGTCGTCTTATGTTCTTTTCATCAGTCTTACTGTCGGTAACATATCTGCTTTTCACATCTTTTTCAAAAGATTTCCGAAAAAAAAACGTGAAATCCATTTTTTTTGCATCGCACAGTCTTGACAAACCCTTTCCCGTCATATAAATTTAGCGCGTTGACAACGGTTTGATTTATCAAAAGACGAGGAAAGGAACTTGCATGAAAATAGATGTGCAATGGTTTGTCAGTGCCTTGATCGAAAACGAACTGATCACCTTGGAAGACGCGGCGGCACTGGACCAGGAACTTGGCGGAGACTCTGAACTGGGAGATTTTGCACAGACATTCCTGGAACGGATCGTCGACGGGATGAACGAGGAAGATACGGCTCAGATGGTGGACAACATCCAGCAGCTGATCAACTATGCGGTGGAACAGCAGGAATCCGGCATGAGTCCCGGTCTGGACCTCCCCCAGTCTGGCTCGGAACCTGCCGCGGAGGCCGATGACGGTTCCTACGACACCGCCGAAGCCGCGACCGTCACTGAAGTCAACTGCGATTTCTCCTGCTTTGACGATATGGAAAATATGAACGACGAACAACTGAAGGAAATGATGCAGACTCTCCTCGCCCAGCTGGTCGATTACGGCGCCAGCGATCTGCATATTTCCGCCAACAGTCCGCCATTCATCCGCCGGAACCTGAAGATCGAACGGCTCTCCGCCAAGGTCATCACGCCCGAGATCTCGGAAAAACTCAATACCATCCTGCTCTCCCCGGAACAGAAGAAAAAGTTCATGGACGATATGGACATGAACTTCGCGCTCGAACTGAATCACAGCCGCTACCGGGTCGCCCTGATGTATCAGAAGGATGGCGTTTCCGGCAGTTACCGCATCGTCCCCGCCAAAGCAAAGACGCTGGAGGAACTCGGATTCCTGCCCAAGGACATCGAAACGATCACCAAACTCATGGACTACCCGAACGGACTCGTCCTGGTCACAGGGCCGATCGGGTCCGGCAAGACCACTACCCTCGCCGCACTCATCAACATCTGCAACGAGAAACGGGAAGACCACATCATATCCGTCGAAGACCCGATCGAAATCGTTCAGCCCCCGCTGCACTGTCAGATCACCCAGCGGCAGCTGCATGACAATACCGAAAGTTACAGCAATGCTTTGCGCGGCGCACTCCGCCAGGACCCCGACATCATCGTGATCGGCGAAATGTTCGACCTCGAAACCATCGAAAATGCCATCACTGCATCGGAAACCGGACACCTGGTGATCGGAACTTTGCACACCTGCGACGCGGCCAATACCATGAACCGCCTGCTGGACGTGTTCCCCCCCAGCCAGCAGACCCAGATCCGCGCCATGGCCGCCGGCAGTCTCCGCGGCATCATCTGCCAGCGGCTCATCCCCTCCGCAGACGGCGGGACCACGATCGCTTACGAGATCCTGATCAACACCCTCGCAGTCGGCAGTATTATCACCGAAGGACAAAACTTCAAACTCAAGGGCGAAATGCAAACCGGCCAGAAAGCCGGTATGTGCACCATGGACAGCACCATCTTCGAAAAATACAAAGCGGAAATCATCGATTACGAAACGGCGCTCGCCAACATGACGGATCCCACCGCCATCCAGGATCTGAAACGGGAAATGGCCAAACGCGAAGCCATGAAACTGGCAGCCGCTGCAGCAGCTAAAAAATAAAAACGGAAAGGGATTCTTTCATGAACATGATCGACAAATATCTGACCGATATGCTGGAAAAAGGCGGGTCCGACCTTCATCTCTGCACCGGCCAGCCCGCAAAATACCGCATCCACGGCAGCATCACACCTGCCGACGACCATATCATCGACTCAGCCGAAATGGAAGCCATGCTCAAGGAGATCTGCCTGCCTGTCTCCCGTTGGGATACTTACATTAAAATTCACGACATGGACCTTGCCTACGAAATCCCCGGACTGGCCCGCTTCCGCTGCAGCTATTTCTACAACTATTACGGCATGGGCGGAGTGTTCCGGCAGATCCCCAGCAAGATCCTGACCGCTAAACAGCTCGGCCTGCCTCCGCCGATCATCGAATTATGCGGCACCCCCAGCGGTCTGATCCTCGTCACCGGCCCCACCGGATCCGGAAAATCCACCACCCTCGCCGCTATGATCGACTACATCAACGATACCTCCAGCAAACACATCATCACCCTCGAAAACCCCATCGAATTCGTCCATAAAAACAAAAACTGCACCATCGTCCACCGCGAGATCGGGCTTCACAGCAAATCCTTCCCGAATGCACTCCGCGGAGCCATGCGCTCCGACCCCGATATCGTGCTCATCGGCGAAATGCGCGACCTCGATACCATCCGCCTCGGACTCACCTGCGCTTCCATGGGAATGCTCGTATTCAGCACCCTTCACACCAACAGCGCTCCCAAAACCGTGGACCGCATCATCGACGCTTTCCCTGCCAATGAACAGATGCAGATCCGCACCCTCCTCGCGGAATGTCTCCGCGGCGTCGTTTCGCAGCAGCTCTGCAAAAAGGTCGGCGGCGGTCGTATCGCATCCCACGAGATCCTGCTCTATACCGATGCCCTTCCCAATACCATCCGCGAAGGACAGATCGCCAACATCAAAACCATTATCGAGGCCAACCGCGGACGCGGCATGATCTCAATGGATAACAATCTGCTCCGTCTGCTCGATGAAGGCAAGATCACTGCGCGCGAAGCCTACATGAAGGCCAGCGATAAAAAACTCTTCCTGGACCTCCTGGAAGCGGAGGAAGGCGAAAAACCTGCTTCCGAATGAACGGATCGTTATGGATGAAAGGATAAATCATGCAGAAACTTCATCTCGTTTTCATGGACGGCACGGAACGGGATCTCCCGGTCCCCGAACCGGAAGAAAATCTGATCGTTCCCGCAGCCTCCCTGCCCGGCTGCATCAGATATCTTGACCTCATGCCGGATTTCTTCACGGCGGAAACCGGTACGGATGGATTCATGCTGATCCCGTGTTACGAAGGGTCCCATTATTCCGCCCTGACTTTCTTCCGGCCGCGCGAAGACTGCGAAGAGATTTTCCCCGACAGTTCCATGCCCTTCTACGCATGCCGCCGCGGAAACAAGGCCGTCATGGCCGTCGTCGCCGGCATGAAATTCGATTATTCACTCGTTCTCGGCGTGAAAAACGGCAGATATTATCTCTTTCCCCGCTTTATCCTCGACGGCAAAGCGCCTTATGAAGATATCAGGATCCAGTTGATCCGTTTCAGCGGAAACATCCGTTATCCCGAAATGGCCCGCGCATACCGGAAATACCAGCTCAAACACGGTGCATGCCGCCCCCTGCGCGAAAAAGCCGCCGAACGCCCCATCCTCAAGGAATATGTTCCCACCCTCGAGTGCCGGATCCGTCTCGCCTGGAAACCCGTGCCGTCAACGGTGGACGATCAGGTCATCGGCGTCAGCGAACCGCCCGTCCATGCGGAACTGACTTTCCAGGATGTCGATGACATCATCTCGGAATTCCATAAGCAGGGCATTGACAAGGTGAACTTCTGCCTGGTCGGCTGGAATGCCGGCGGACACGACGGACGTTTCCCCGATCTCTTTCCCGTGGAACCCAAATGCGGGACCGTGGAAGAACTTGAGGCTCTGGTGAAAAAAACAAAATCGATGGGCTACCTCATTACCGCCCACACCAACCTGATCGAAGGCTACAGCGTGGCAAAACGCTTCAGCCACGATTACGTCCTGAAAAAACCCGACGGCTCCGACCATCGCGGCGGCAACTGGGGCGGCGGAAAATCCTACCTGCTCTGCCCGGAAATGGTTTATGAACATTACCTCGACCAGGACTTGGCTGACCTGAAAAAAATCGGATTCCGCGGCGAACATTATTTCGATGTCTTTTCGATTTATAAACCGTTTTCCTGTTCCCATCCCGACCATCCGCTGACCACGAAAGAGGTCGCGCAATGGCGCTGCCGGATCATGCAAAAGGCGCAGGAAGCCATTGGATGCATCGGCTCCGAGGGCGGCTGGGATTTCGCCGCCGGTGTGATTGATTACGTGCTTTATCCCTTTTTCTTTTTCAAGGTCAAAAAAGCCCATCCGATGTGCGATGAATATATCCCGTTCTGGGCTCTGGTCTATCACGGGATCACCCTTTACAACTGCTTCGCCGCTTCCGTGAATGCGAATATCAAGAACGACCCGGTGATCAGAGTCATGAACTATGCGCTGGGCGGCAGACCCCTCAATTATGTCAATTCCCGCTTCATCAACGGGACCAATCACTGGGGCGACGAGGATTTGCGCTATCATCCGGTCGAACAGTTCCGCAAAGATATCGCACGCATCCGCAAGGATTACGATTTCTATCAGTCGATCGCGCATCTGCAGTATGAATTCATTGAGGATTATCAGACCATGCCGTCCGGCGTGCTGAAAACGGTCTATTCCGACGGCACGGTGATGCTTTCCAATCCCACGGGATCAACGGTCCGGGAGGAAGGCCAAATCCTCGAACCTTTCAGCAATCTGATATTGAAAAAGGGGAAATAAATCCGCATGCAAGCTGAATTTTGATGAAAAAAAGTAAATGGGGCTTGTAAAATCTGAAAATCGTGATATATTGACATATCTTTTTACGGAGAGATGGCCGAGTGGTCGAAGGCGCAACATTGGAAATGTTGTGTAGGGGTAACTCTACCGTGAGTTCGAATCTCACTCTCTCCGCCATTTCTTTTGCCCCCTCCAGATTCTTTAAATCAGAGTCAGTTTGCGCAGCATCCGCTAAAACCCGTTGACACAAAGGGTTTTACAAAACATATCGCCGTGTGTTTGAAACACACTCAGACTCCCGGATCAGGCCGTTTTTCCGGAAAAATCCGCCGTTTTCAGTCTGAATTCTGACGATTCTCGGGAAGCCTCAAAAACTGGAGTGAATACACAACTCGTTCATAATCAGCAATAATGCTTTTTTGTATTCTACCGAGCCAAGGGGAGGATAAAAACTCGCTTCGAGTGGGATTCGAACCCTCGGTAGGATTGCGCCCGTTTTGAGCTCAGCCTATTCTACCTTCCCTTGACGGTACGCGGCAGGTGAGGTTTGAAACACGGTCGAGTTTATTTCGTCACCAACAGTCTATTTAGTGATAATAGCCTCTCTCTGACCTCAAAAATGCCCCTACTTTACCTTGTCAAATGGTAGCGAAAAAAACTCTCCTACCATTTTTGGATCTTCGAACTTTTTCTGAAGGAAAATTTTCCGGAGCGGGCCGCTGGCGACGGGACTGGACTGGACCCGACAAGTGGACCGCTGGCGCAGCTTGTTCGCGGCAAAACGGCCCGAAAATGAAAAAACTGCCTCTCCGACATGAAGGCAACTTGCAGGCCCGTCATCCGGAGAGGCAGATCTACTTCATTCTCCACTCATTTGTTTTCTTTTATCTGACGTTGACAATTTTGCATCCGTATCACGCTTTTATTTCGTGCGGCTTAGATAAGCGGCGATGCGCTTTGCCACATTGTCTTTGAGGTTGTTGTAATAGAACGTGTAGTCATCTTCGTGGAAGCTCTGCGGTCCGAAGAATTCGGGGTCCGCAGGGTGATCCCATTTGGCGTTCGTCACGATCACGCCTCGCGAAAGGACCACCTGAGCGTCCGCACCGATGTCGGTGATCTCGTAACGGCGGGCTTTTATGTTCGGCATGAACGAACCCAGATTCCTGCTCGCCGGAGCGTATGTTTCGTCAAGTTTCCAGTTCAGGGGGTTGATGCTGATCGCGTTCGGCAGCACTGCGACATTTTTCGCGTTTCCCTTCACGTTCTTCGGTCCCTCGGTGTTCCAGCTGACGATGACGCCCGTGTCGCTCTCGCCGGTTGCGAACTTCAGATGCGGGTATTTCTCAAGGTCATCCTTCGTGACGGAGAAGCCGATGACATATGCGGCCACCATGCGCTTGTAGTAATCGGGATGTTTCGTGAAGTAATTTTTCAATACGTACTTGACCATGGACGACCCCTGGCTGTGTCCCGCGATGATGAACGGACGGCCCTGGTTGCAGTTCTTGAAGTAATAGTCGAGCGCGGCATTTATGTCATCATAGGGGATGCCGGAAATCGCCGCGTCGATGTTCCCGGTCTTCTTACTGATCTCCCCTGCGTAACGCATGCCGGCCTGACGGTAATACGGCACGAACACATTGGTGGAACTCTCATACACGCTTGCATTGCTCACATATTCGCCCTTGGCGCCCTCTACCATCTCAGGGTTGTCGAGCGTCGCATAATCGGGGGCGCCTTCCTTGAAGCTCGACTCATAATATGCCGTCGAATAGATGTAGAACGTATCGACATCCTTCGTGATTTTCGGGAACTGCAGCCAACATTCCTTCAGGGAGTAGTCGGGCGCCTTCTCCATGCTTGTGACGGTTGTGCCGACACAGCCGGACAGACCAAACACCATAACAGCGATCATTGCCAATGCAAACGTGATCTTCTTCATTTTCACCACTTTCAATTCACACAAGACAAAAAACAAACCTGACGGAACTCCGGCAACTTTTGCAGAGCTCCGGCAGGCACGTCATAAAGGGACTTATTTCTGTTCCCGGAAATCAGGGAAACGATCGCCGGTGAACATCTGGGGGATCACTTTGGATAATCCCGCGGCAACCCGGAATGCAGCCAGATCATCGAAGGTGTTGCCGACGATCTGCACGCCGATCGGGACCCGCTTGGAACTGAGCATCACCGGCATATCCACCACGGGATAGCGGTTGAGCAAATTCCAAACCGGGGTCAGAAGGATATCATTGCTGTATGTGGTTTTCCCATTGATCACCGCACCGTTGTCTTTGTCAGCCTGGAACGCCGCGGAAACGAACGGAGTCGCCAGAGTCGGCATGATCAGCGCAATACAGCCGTCGCCGAACACATTTTTCTGAACGTCCGCATGTGTTTCCTCTCCCAGCGAGGTAGCTTTGATCAGTGCCGTGGGATTGTAGGCTTTGATGTTCTTGAAAAACGGTTTGACATTGCTGCAGAGCAAGTCTTGTTTATCTGCGGCTATATCAATGAGTTCATACATTTCCGTGGACAGCAGACCATTGACGAAAATCGCCAGTTTTCCGCCCTGAATGGTCCAGTCGGAGTTGATGACTTTCACTTCCGCCCCAGCCTTTTTCAGTGCTTCCGCCACTTTGTCCAGCGCCTGATTGACTTCTTTATCGCAGCCGCCGGGCAGCCATTTCGGGAAGTAGCACACGGCGACTTTGGCGCCTTTCAACGACTGGTATTCCGTCGGATAGTCCAGTTTGGGACGGAGCGATGCGTGGGTTTTCGGATGAGGCCCGGCAAGGATGTCCTGCATCAGGACCAGATCGTCAAACGTACGAGTCAGGGGTCCCAGCGATTCATACGCGATCTCCGTAGTGGGAACCCGCCCGAACGGAGGCTTGAAGCCGTAGATCCCGTTCATGCTGGAAGGAATCCGGATGGACCCGCCCATGTCGGACCCGGTAGCGACCGTGCAGAATCCGGCAGCCAGAGCCGCGCAGCTTCCGCCGGAGGAGCCGCCCACACCATAGGCAAGGTTCCACGGATTTCTGGTAACGCCGTACAGACGGCTCCAGGTCATGCAGGTGACGTAAAGCTCTGGAACGGTCGTGGAGAAGACGAGGATCGCGCCCTCATTTTTGAGACGTTCGATCAGGGGACAATCCTCCGTGCAGAGCGGAACATCTTTAAGCACCAGCGAACCCATATCGACCCGCCATCCGACCACCTTGTTTTCGTTCTTGACGCCGACGGTCACGCCTTCCAGACGGCGGGCAGTGCCGTTCCGATAGCGTTCGGTCGCAGCTTTCGCCGCCTTGCGGGCTTCGGCAAAACGGTCAAAGCAAATGGCATTGATCTTACCGGCATTGAAGGTCTTCAACTCTTTTTCCAGATCCCGGCGTTCGGTGTTGTAAACTCCGTTGTACTGTTTTACTTGCGCGATCTGGGCTTCCAGCACATCGGACGGCGTAATGATCCCCGCCTTGAACAACGCGATCTGGGCTGTTGCCGACAGGTAGGCCAATTCTTTCTGGGTGAATTTCGGCTCGGCGGCCGAAACGATTACTGCGGACAGCATGATCAATGCCATCCAGATTGTTTTTTTCATGTTTTTTTCTCCTAAATAAAGTTAAAATAGGTTATCCCTAAATCACTGCGTGTAATATACACCTTGAAACCGTTTTTTTCAAACCAAAAGCATTTTTTTTTGCCGCGCACACCGATTTAACTGACGGGACTCCTCTTTCCTCGCCCGGAATCATCCCGATACGGTCCGCTCTCCGCGCCCCGGCCCACCTTCCGCCCTGTTTCCCGGCTCTGCGGCGAACCCGCGCCACAGGCCCCCCGAAACGCAAAAAGGCGGCAAGATTTCTCCTGCCGCCAGGCGGTTCCCGCCATCACCGCATCGGGAAGCCGTAAAGCCGCCGCTGTTCGTTCCAGTCTTCCGGGATCGGCTGCTCGGTGAGCTTTGCGATGGACAGTCCGTCCGGTTCGATCCCGGCGAGGATCGCCTCGACGATATCCGGGGCAAGACTGTTCAGGGAAAGGATGCGGGTGACGTAGCCGCCCTTCAGGCCGAGCTGCTTTGACAGGTCGGTGACGTTCGTCGCCTCGCCGTTGATCAGCTTGTCCATCCACTGCCGCGATTCCTTTCCCGTCGCCCACATACAAAACCGCTCCGGATTCCAGGTCGCGAATGACCGTGATGAACTTTCTGTCTGCCGTTCGACTGACATAGATTTCATCGATCCCGATCATCTTTACATGTGACACGTGGATTTTTGAAAATTTCTTTTGCAGCTCTTTCTTTTCCAACTCTTTGACCGTATGCCATCTCAAGTGGAAATAATCGGATATGGCCCGGATGCTCATGTGCTTGCGAAGTTCAAGAATCGTCCGTTCAAATGCTTTGGTCAGCCTCGCTTTGGCGTGAGTCTGAAACGGGATGTGTTCCATGCTGCGTTCGTGGCAATGGCGACAATAGATTCGATGCATCGAATAACGCAAATGAACTTCCCGGCAGGTTCCCATCGGAGCACCGCGGATACTCCGTTCCCCAATCAATTCTGCGGATACATCCTTCGATCCGCATTTCGGACACCTTTGTTCCGTGCGTTTTAACTCAAATACCACTTTTTCGCGGGTATATTCCACATGCTTCTGTTGAAATCCGCGGACTTTCTGTGTATAGTACAAGTTGACCGGCATTGCTCTCTCCTATTCTTGTTTTGTGGTGATTCAAAAATAGGACCAATTCCGGTCTTTTTCAACTCCATCTCTGTTTCTTTCCCTTTTTTTTACTTATTCTTTCCAGAAACCGTCGAAGAACCCAAAATATCAGTTTGTGCACGCTGGAAAAAAGCACGAGAGATGGTATATTAAAATAAATTTACGATATAATAATACAGGGATTGCGGTTTTTATGAAAAAATTTTTCCAATGGTATCTGCATGCGCCGTTGATTTGGCTCAACCTCGGTGCCTTCGTGTTTGGTTGCATAGCGGGATTGATCGTCTGGAAGATCGGCGACTCAGGATATGCCGATCTCGCGTCGTGGATCACGGTCGGACTGGCTCCCCTCGGCAACGTACTGATTTCAATGCTCAAAATGATCGTGATTCCAATCATTTTCAGCTCGCTGGTGTGCGGTGCGGCAAGTTTGCCATTCCGCCAGTTCGGCAGGATGGGCGTGGCGGTCATGGTCTGGTATCTGGCAACATCGTTGTACGCGGCTCTTTTCGGCACGTTCACCGCGCTCGTCTGCAATCCCACGCTGGAAAACAGCGCTACGCTTGCCGGTTCGATGCTTGAGCAGGCACGGACGCTGCAGACCACCGCTGCTTCGGCAAGTTCACCACTGCTGAATCTCTTTTACGGCCTTTTCATGAATCCGTTTCAAGCGTTGGCAGAGGGACAGTTCCTGCCGGTGATCGTCTTTTCGGTGCTGTTCGGACTGGCTTCGCGGGTCATCATCGATACCACAACCGATCCGGTGGCCAGGAACGGAGTCTCGGGGCTGATCGGGATGTTCGAGGCGTTTCAGCGCGTGATGTTCAAGATCATCGACTGGGTGATGCGCTACTTCCCGATCGGTGTTTTCGCTCTGTCGGCAACCAGCTTCTCGCTGTATGGAGTCTCACTTCTGTCAAGCTACTTTCAGGTGGCGGTCAGCGTGATCATCGGCATCTTATTGATGATTTTCGTCTGCTATCCTGTTTTCATGCTGATAGTTTGCCATGAAAACCCGTATCCGGTTCTGTGGAAACTTCGCGAGCCGATCCTGACCGCGTTCGTAACCCGTTCGAGCGCGGCGGCATTACCGGTATCGATGCGCACTGTCCAGGAAAAACTGCACATTCGCGACGAACTGACCGGATTCACGCTGTCGCTTGGAGCAACGGTCAACATGGACGGAGTCTGCATCCATCTGCCAGTCTTCGCGGTGCTCGCTGCCAATCTTTTCGGTTTCACGATGGATGCGGGACAGATTTTCGTGCTGGTGATCAGCGTGGTCTTCGCGTCGGTCGGCGCAGGCGGCGTGCCCGGCGGCAGTATCTTCCTGCTCTTCCTCGTGCTCGACTGCTTCAAGCTTGAACCGAGTCAGTCGTCTCTGGTGGTCGCGCTGGCGCTCGGGATCAATCCCTTGCTCGACATGTTCGAGACCGCATGCAACGTCGCGGGCGATAACATCGGGACCTATGTGATCGGCAAGCGGATGGGTATGACCGAACCGGAAGCGGACAGCCGCTGAATCCGCCGTCCTCGTAGCGTCTCCGCAGGCATCTCATCCTGATAGTTAATATTCTATCGGCAGATCCCCTTGCGGAAGGCTGCGGGTGAAACACCGAAAAGCCGTTTGAACCGATTGGAAAAATAGTAGCGGTCACACATGTGACAGGCTTCCGCAATATTTTCCAAACTCAGATCCGTGTTCAGAAGCATCTTTTTCCCCTGCCGGAGAAAAAACTGTTCCCGGTATTCCCGGGGGGAACAACCCATCTCTTTCCGGAAAATCTGAAAAAGAAGGGATATGCTCATGCCGCACTCTGACGCGATCTCTCCGATCCGGTAATCGTGCTCACTGGTAAGAAGCTGAATGATATGGCGGATCCGGTCACGAGACCGTTTCACTCCAGGCAGACTTCTGTTGGAGAAACGCTGGAGCACGGTTTCCACCAGCAGCAAAGCCAGAGCCTCCCAGCCGGGACGGTGAATTTCTTCCAGAGCGATCGCTTCCCGCAATTCGATCAGGATCCTTTCCCAGGTTTCCGGGTCCGGCTCCCACATCCCCAGTCCGGGAATGACTTCATCGAAATCCATTTGTCCGAGCATGTGATCCCGGACGGGAAAGTGGAACCACAAATAGCGCCATGCCCCGCAGGAACGGAAGGTGTAGGGGTATCCTGGCTTGTAAACGAAGAAAGAGCCTTTGGATGCCGTGACAAAGGACTCGTTCAGCGAAATATTCCCCGTGCCTTCCACAGGGAAAAGCAGCCCCCACGGACCGACCAGACGCCGGTTCCAGGACCGGTCGGTGTTGATATTTTCCGCTCCTTCCAGTTCCGAAAAAAAAGAAACTTTGGATACTTTTGTAGAATCACACATCTTTTTTATCGAATCACTCATTGTCAAAGCCTCCGGTTTGGTGTATAATTTAACATTATCGAGGCAGAAATTCAAGCAAGAGAAGAGAAAGTTTTTATGAAGACCCATGACACATGTGCAGACAGGTTTGTTTCTCCCGGCATTGGAGAAACTGTTCTGCATGGGGACATTGGTGAGGCTGCGGAGCGGATGTTTTTCCACCGGATCAACTCGCCGGAGGCAAGAAATACCGTCTACCGGGAGACGATCGACGCTTTCCGGAACAAGCTGGATGACGCGAAGAAAGTCATCGGCATCTGGCAAGGTGAATATTGGGGAAAATGGATCATCAGCGCAGCCCGGGTCGCCCGTTATCAGCGCAACGATGAGCTGAAAATCTTTGTTCGCGATGCCGCGCGGGAACTTATCTCTCTCCGGGACAGCGAGGGGTGCATCAGCACCTATCGGGATCCCAATGTCTTTTCGGCCGCGCCGGAAGAAGAGGTAATCAAAGTCATCGGAAGGCCCTGTGACTGGTGGTGGAACATCTGGTGCAGAAAATATACCCTTTGGGGGCTGGTCGAGGCAGGGAAACTGAACGATGATGTGTGCATCATGAAAGCGGCGGAAAAACTCCTTGACCAGCTTATCGACACATTGGAGAAGAAGCATATCGATATTCACGAAACCGGGACATTCCAGGGGCTTGCCAGCTGTTCCATCCTGAAACCCGTGGTGATCCTTTACCGGGAGACGGGAAAAGAAAAGTTTCGGAATTTTGCGGATGCCATCGTCCACGGCTGGGAACGGGAAGATGGCCGCGCGCCCAATCTGATCCGGAACAGTTTTTCAGGGAAACCGATCGATGAATGGTATCCTGAGATCGAATCCTGGACCAAGGTGTATGAGATGCTGTCCTGCTTCGACGGGCTTCTGGAATATTACCGTCTTACCGGATATGAGAATGCGTTGAAGGCAGTGGAAAACATGTATGAACTCCTGCTGAAATACGAGTCCAACCGGCCGGGATGCGTCGGGTACAACGACCAGTTCCGCCGTGCCGGAATTTATCTCAACAGCCTGACGGAACCCTGCGATGCCATCCACTGGGTCCGGCTCTGCTTCGAGTTATTTAAATTGACGGGCAACCCGCGCTATATGGATACTCTGGAGCATACCTTCCTCAATGCGTTCCTTGCCGGAATCTTCAAGGACGGCAGCTGGGGAATGCGGGCAGTCCGCAGTTCCGGCTGTCACATGGTTGCCCCGGAGCAGGCGGGCATGAAGTTCAACCACTGCTGTGTGAACAATATGCCCAGGGGGCTCATCAATGGGGCGGAAAGCTGTGCCATGCTTTCCGAGGCTGGGATCGCGGTAAATATGTATATCCCGTTCACGATGGAAACGATCTCTCCCGCAGGCGGGGAAGTCAAAATCAACGTTGCCGGACCATACCTCACCGAGGGGAAGGTCCATATCCGTGTCGAAAACGAAAAAGCAATGACCCTTTCCCTGCGCATTCCGGTCTGGAGCCGGACAGCCAGCATTCAATATGACGGCAGAACTCTTGATGCGGTTTCCGGCTATACGGACCTGAATCTCTCCGCGGGGACACATGAAATTGACCTGACGTTCCAGCTTCATCCGGCAGTCAAAGTTTTCCCTTATCCGGGGGAACCGGAAAAACTTTCCAACTGGCACCGCAGACGGTATTTCGAAGGAAAAGGCTCCGAAAATCTGGAGCTGATGGAGGGATATTACGCCATCGTGTCGGCCGGGCCGCTGATCCTGGCACGCAGCAAGCTGATCGGGAACAGCGAAGAGGAGATGTTTGCCCCGTCCCGGCTGGCCCGGGGCGAATGGAGCGTAACGCTGACCCCGGAACCGATGCCGGGAACTTTTGCCGGATTTGAAGCGGAGTTCCGTTCTACGGACGGCACTGAATTTTCAACCAGAGTCTGTGATTTCGCCTCAGCCGGGAATATCGGCAGCCGAGACCCAAAACTGTTCAACATGTTTTTCTAAGGAAAGGAATGATCCATGATAACCAAAAAGCAAAATGACCATCGGAAAGCATCTTTCATCACCCGGCATTCATCAATGAGGGAAAAGGGAATTTTTACGCTGATCGAGCTCCTCGTCGTCATAGCCATTATTGCCATTCTGGCAGGAATGCTGCTGCCGGCGTTGAACAAAGCAAGGGAGACAGCACGGTCGATTTCCTGCACCAACAATCAGAAACAGATCGGAACCGCATTCCTTTCCTACGCCGATTCCCAGAAAGACTGGATGCCGCTGATGGCATGGCACGATACCCGTTACACGACGTATGATTTCCCCGATGCCGCCACCAGTGCTTTTTTCTGGGTGAAGGTGGCTTCCGACCACATGGACGGGCAATTCAAAAAATACATGGTCACTTCCGCAGGAAAACAGTTCATCTGCCCCTCCGGGATCGACGATGTCTGGAGCGTGACTTACGATGGTAATGTCACCACAGTGAGCAACTACCGGTATGCCAATGCGTGCGGCTGGTTTTATGCCAGCGTTCCCGATAATTATGGTTTCACGAAAAAGGCAAATTACGGAGGCCGGAAACTGAGCAGGAACAGGACACCGTCCCGGACCGCGGTTCTGGAAGACGGCAAATGCAATGTGGAAAACAAAGGAGCGCTGGGTTTTGAGGTCAACAACTCTCTTTCAGGCAGCAATATGCCGCTTCCCTCCAATAAGGCGGGTGCTTCCAGTCGTCACAACGGATATACCAATCTGCTTTTTGCCGACGGTCACTGCGACCGCAAGAAACTGCTGATGATGACGCTGGATGAATACTCCAATACCTGCGGCTGGAAGGCGATCTGGAGTTATTGAGTCCTGCCGGGAAAAGCAAAAGCTGGAGATTAGCCATGGAGAAGAATTATTTTTTGACCTTGATCGTACTGTTGTGTGCCTCTGCGGTGTCCGCACAGGATTTTGAAACTTTCAAACCGGCCAAAAGCGAGAAGGTCATCCTTTCCTGCGGATTTGAGACCCAGTATATTCCGGGAGCCGAGATCCGGACCGACTGTGCCGTTGTCCGGGAAGCGGGAGTCAACGGCAATTCCGGATTTGTGATCGAACGCAGGAATGTGCCTCTTGAAAACGGGATCTGGTCAACGTTTGATATTCCCGGCACGGTCCCCGGTGTCACTTACCGGGTGGAAGCTGCTGTCCGTCAGGAGGGGTTGACCAAAGTGAAACCCAAACAAGGTTTTTTTGCCTGCATGAGTGTGGAAAGCCGTTGGAAAGATACGGGAAAAAGTGTGCCGTGGGGGGATGGGACCACTCATTTCATGACACGCGGGCTTTCCCCGGAATATGAGAATATCCAGTTCACGTTTACCGCCAGGGAAAATATGAAACATTTCCTCGTTCTCCGGATGCTGCCCGGCTGGACAGGCAAGATATTCTATGACGACATCAGAGTCATAGAAGAAGGCGTGAAGAGCACGGTTCTGCTCACTTGGCCGGCCACCCATAGTTTTGAACCCGGCGACAATCAATTTGTCCTTCATGGCGATCTGCTTCCCAAGGGGTGTCTTGTCCAGGTAAAACTGGTTCGAAACGGCAAGATCCTGAAATCCCTGATCCTGAAGGGGGATGCAAAAGGTAATTACACTGGAGACTGGGGTAAAGTCGAACCGGGCGAGGCGGAAATGAAAGTCTTTGCCGCAATTCCCGACACTAAGGAACTGACCTGCTCTCAGATTTTCCCCGTCCGTTTTCTGAAGGACAAACGCTCTGCAAAAGCGGTGATGCTGGACCGGTATGGCAGGCTCATCGTCGAGGGAAAACCTTTCCTGCCCATCGGTCTCTCCACGGCATTTCGACCTCATGACGATGCGTGGTACAAACGGATTTCCGACGGCGGGTTCAACCTGGTTTCGAGCTTCGGCATGCTCCGGTCAGCTCATCGCGATCCGGCCCGATATTTCGACACGATCAAAGCCGGGCTGGATCTGATTCGGAAACATGGTCTCTACTCCGACATCACCACGGCGATCCTGCTGGATTATTACCGGTACAGGATCAGGAAGATCGGCGATGCTGTCACGACAAATGAAAAACTGGCGGCGGTGGTGAATGCCCTCGGAAAACATCCTGCCGTCCTGTACTATTACGATTCCGATGAAGTTCCCGAAGGGTTCATGGATCAGGTGCTTGCCATGCGGAACACGCTGAACCGGCTGGATCCGGACCACCCTGTGGTGGCCTTGAGCAATGATCCGAAACTGCTGCCGAAATTTGCGCAGCTGGGAGACATTTTCTGCTGTGACAGCTATCCCATCGGGAAGAAAAATGAGCCCCGGGATTTGAAAAGCATCCCGAAATTCATGAAACAGGCCCGCCGGGCGGGGATTCCGACCTGGGGCTATGTTCAGGCATTCAACTGGGGTCATTATAAGGGCAAACTCACGCCGGAAAAGTTTGCCGGATTTGCGGACCCGTCCGCGGAGGAGATCCGTTCCATGATCTTCCTTTATGCCATTGAAGGTGCGCGGGGATTTCTGTTCTTCTCGGACCCCATGAACGAAAAGATCCGCAAACAATCCATCCATTACCATGCCCCGGCTCATCCGGAACAGATGTGGCAGAATATTATTCCCGCCATCCGGGATCTGAAAAGTGTGGAAAGTTTCATACTCGGAAAACACGGGCCGGTCAGACTGCAGCTTGCGGAAAAGAATGGCAAATGTTCCGCCGCGCTGTTTGAAAACGAAAACGGAAAGAAGGCGGTGCTGATCGTGGCTGTCAGCGGGCAGGAAGCGGAATGCGAGTTCACTGTTCCCGGTGAAGCATCCCTGAGATCCCGGTTCGGAAAAACGGAAAATCTGGGCGGCGGGCGCTATCGGTTCAAGGGGACGGGAGCATCGTCCGATGTGCTTCAATAAAAGAATTGCCGCTTCGTATCAGAACGATGCAGCTATCCGCAGGTCACGACTTTGATCCGGCGGAGAAATCCCCGTTGTCAGGATAAACCGGATTTTCCAGACGGTCGAAACGGAACGCTCCGCCCACAACGTCGATCTGATTGCCGACTTCCTGATAGATATCGCTGCAATCCTGGAAAACACGCAGCCGGAAACTCGGCAGGACCGCCAGCAGGTTTTCTATGATGTCCGACTGGACTTTTTCATAGGGGACCCACTTCACTTCTTTGGAAAAACAGTAGATCTCGAGAGGAACGCCCGAACTGGTGGGCGCCAGTTCGCGGGCGAACAGTGTCATATCGTTGCGGATGTTCGGATTCTGCGCGATATACCGTTCCGCATAAATGCGGAAGGTGCCGAGATTGGTCAGATAACGGGTGTTGAACCGCGAACGCCCCGTATTGTATTGGGCGATCTCCTGTTCCTTGGATTCAAGATAATCCTTCAAAATGTCGAACCCCTTGAGGACCTCGACCTCTTCCATGCTCAAAAAGCGGATGCTGCGCTGATCGATCAGGATAGCCTTTTTGATGCGTCTGCCTCCGGTTTTCTGCATGGCAGTATAATTCACGAAGGGTTTATTTATCAGATTACTGACCGGCAGACAGGCCAATGTCTGGTCCCAGTTGCGGACTTTCACGGTGTGCAGCGTGATCTCCGTGACCACACCATCGACATCGACGTCACTGGATTCTATGGCGATCCAGTCGCCAAGCTCGACCAGATGATCGATATTGATCTGCACGCTGGCTACAAAGGAAAGGATCGTCTGCTGAAAAAGCAGCAAAAGCACGGCTGCGACCGCACCCAGACCGGAAAGCAGATAAAGCGGACTCTTTTCGATCATCAGAGAAATGAAAATAATGGCCGCGGCGGCCCACACAAAACAGATGGCGATGTTGAGCAGGCCGTCGATGGGCCGCTGCTCCGCATTGTACAGCTGTTTGTACCACAGGCCGAAACTCCGGATCACGTATACCAGCGTCAATGCCAGCAGGAAAATGACCGGGCCCCACAACATTTTGCAAATGATGACCGCGAGCCACTCGTGGATCCCGTCGCACCACACGCAGAAACCGACGACAAATATGGGCAAGCTGCTCACGAAAGAAATGATCATTTTCCGGATGCAGACCAGAAGTTCCGCGTTCATTTTGCAGTGGCGCTGGTAAAAACGGTGCAGCATGGGCCGCAGCAGCAAAAACAGCAGCAGGGAAAAGACCGCGCCCCCCAGGAAGGCAGTAAAAATGACGAAGATATCGGCGAGATAGGGGTAAGGCGCAAGTTTCTGGATGATCCTTTTGACCCACTCCGCGGTCAAATCATCTTGAATCAGTTTTGAATAATCCATAAATAAATCCCTTTAAAAATCATTTCTGTTCCCGTTTTGAAAAAAGGCTTTATTTCTTCAATCAAACGCATTGGTAATATATATTTTTTTGGGAAAAATGCAAGTTTCAAACCGGAATGACTTGCTTTTTCTGATCCCGCATATATTTTACATCATCAAAACTGCCAAATAATGTCAGGATAATGAAAAAATGCGGAAAAATGTGAAAAATAATTCGGAACGGACCAAAAAAACGCGGATACAGGTGTTCCGTATGGCCCGGATCGTCTCCCTGCTGAAAAAGAACCGGATGCCCTCGGCCCAAATGCTGCTGAAGGAGTATGAAAAGCTCGAATTCGAGGACAATCTGCTGATCCGTGCGAAATACAGTCTGCGCACAGTTTACCGGGATATCGATTCATTGAAGAACGATTTCCTCTGCCCGATCGCTTACGACCGGATCAGCAAGGGTTATTACCTGACCGACCACACCTGGGAATTCAACTGTCCCGCTCAGCTGTCCGAATCCGCCCTGCTGGCGCTGATCGTGGGGGCACGCATCGCCGAGGATGTCTTTCCCGAACCGCTCCGGGCACGGATCGCCACGGCGGTCGATGAGATCCTCAAGGCGAACAATCCGGTCTTTCTGGAAACCACCCTGATCCATTCGCTGAAAGTCTTTGCCGAATCGGGCGCAGTTAAGGAATCGGCAGTCTTTCCGGTGGTCTTCGAAGCCTGGCAGAAACACCGCCGGCTCCGCATCGTATATGACGACATGAAAGGCGGCGACCCGGTGGAGCGGACGATCGAACCGCATGTTCTTTTCCTGTATGCAAAAGAATGGCGGATCAAAGCATACTGTCTTTTGCGTAGAGAACCCCGCTCGTTCGTCATTAACCGGATCATCAAGGCGGAAATGCTGCCGGAAAATTTCACCCCGGACATGAAGCTCATCCGCTCGGTGACGCTGGACAATATTGTTGCCTGGAAAAGATATGACCATGTGAAGATCCGGCTTGCCGGAGACGCGCGGAAATTCGCCACTGCGAACCGGATGCACACCCGTCAGACACTCAAAAAGGACAAGGACGGCAGCTGGCTCTTCTCGATCCCCTCGGTTTCGGCGGAAGTCATCGTTCCGTGGATCCTGTCGCAGAAAGGCGATGCGGTCCCGCTGGAACCGCCGGAGATCGTCGAAGCAGTCCGGTCCGCCGCACAGTCGATACTGGCCAATATCAGTTCTTGAGACTGCGCCGGCCTGCAAAGCCGATCCCCTCGCGAAAAAAAAAGATTCCCCCTGGAAATTATTTTTACAGAATTACAAATTCAAGAAGTGGGGCTCCAGAAAAAACATATATGAACCGCCCCGATATTCCCAAAATGCAGGATTGACCTTTTTCCCGCCTTAGACCAGTAAAACCGTGTTTTAATTTTTTTTTGTAGTTTTCTTGAAAAACAGATCACCCGGCCTTATATTATGCTTATAAGAATCAGAATTTCAAATCATCATAAAAAAGAAGAAGGAAATCTATGAAAAACATCATCCCGCTGATCGTAGCTGTCGTCCTGGCCTTGTCCGCCGTATTTCTGGTGAGCCGTTTTCTGGTCCAGAAAGATACCGGATCGAAAGAACCGCAAGTATCCGTGGTGATCGCGGCCAGAGATCTGGACCGTGGAGAAGAATTGACACCCGGGTCCTGTTCCTTCAAATCCATTCCCCGTTCGGCCATGCCGAAAAGCGCACTGCTTTGGGAAAACGTGGGACTGGCCTACGGTCAGAAACTGCCGTATAAGGTCCCGGAAGGCGATTACATCCAGCTTACGAACCTGCAGCTGAATGTCACGCTGGCGGACTGTGTGGAAAAAGGGAAATGGCTGATCCCGGTAACCTTTTCCGATCCGGCGCTGGTGAAAATGCTGATGCCGGAGGATGAGATCGCGATCGTTGCCTCCTACACCGATACGAAATTGACCTCGCAAAATGCGGATCGACCCATGCCGATGACCCCGACGGAACAGGCGCTCAACGCCAAACTGTCTCAGAGACGCGAGACCGTGGTCCTGTTCCCCTGCGTAAAAGTTACCGGTCTGGGCAATGACAACGGTTCATTCCGGGAGGCGGGCGGAAGCACTGCCACGATTTTTGTTTCGCTCCCGCCCCGCCAGGCGACCATTCTGCTGGCAGCACAGCGGGAAGCGGAACTTTATCCGGTTTTGCGCCAGCGGAACGACTCCTCGGCCAAAAACCGCAGAGAACTGGGGGCAGTCAATGCAAAAACCTTTGACATGATCCGTTCCAATCTGGAAACAAATGAACTGCCGGATGCGACCTTACCGAATGACAAACAGACAGGTGACAAATGAAGTGCATGATCTTATTCTCCGTTTTGTTCGGTGCGTATGTTCTTGCGGGTGCGGATAAACCCGCTCAGGAAGCCAAGAAGCCTCAGGCTCAAGTCCCCCCGGCCGCGGGAAAACCCGCTCAGGAAGCCAAGAAGCCTCAGGCTCAAGTCCCCCCGGCCGCGGGAAAACCCGCTCAGGAAGCCAGGAAGCCTCAGGCTCAAGTCCCCCCCGCCGCGGGAAAACCCGCTCAGGAAGCCAGGAAGCCTCAGGCTCAAGTCTCCCCGACCGTTGAAGAACTCGTCCGGTACAAATTTCTAAATCCCGGCATGGCGGCGGAAACGCTTTCCATCACCTCCGGCGAAAAAAGGGTGGTCAACCTTCCATTCGTCATTGAGTCCTGCAAAGCAAATTCCTCCAACGTGAAAATCGAAATGGTCAACGGAAGCACGTTCGAGATCACGGGTGTGACGCCGGGAAAAGCGACTGTGACGGTGATCGCGGGGGGTATCGAAAAACAATATAACATCACGGTGTTCAATTCCACACTGCAGACCTACCAGGAACTGGGCCGTCTGCTGGAGGAAATTCCGGAAGTCTCCCTTGAAATGCGGGATGACGGCTTGAATCTGCTGGGCGTGATCGCTATTCCGGCACATTGGAAATATTACCGCAAGCTCATGACGACTTATGAGGGGCGGTGCCACGACTTTGTGATCTTCCAGCCGGATTCCAAGCTGATCGAAGATTTGAAGAAAAAATTTGAAGAAGCCGGTTTCCCGGTGGTGAAACAATCCGGGATACAGTATCCCGGCAAGGTTTCTTTCCATCTGAACGGAGGGATCCTGACCGTAACCGGGTATCTGCTTTCCGATGACAGCATCAAAAAAGCGCAGCATATCCTTGCCACGCAGGAATGGCTGGATCCGGCCTGGAACGGAAACAATTTCCGGGTCGAAACGGATTTGAATGTGGCGCCTTCCCAGATCGACGTGGGGATCGTGTTTGTCGGGGTTACACGTTCGCAGTTGGAACGGCTGGGAAATTCCTCCGCCAACGGCATTGTCGCCACCTGGGACGTCATCGGCTGGTTCAAAGCCTTGTATGGAGGCGATCCGAGTGGAGCCTTTGACAATCACGGTGACCAGCAGGTCGGCGGTTCCGCATTGCTGCAATCCAATTTGAAAGGATCTCTGATGTTTCTGGGCGACAACGGGATATCCGATTTCCGCGATGCCGGCCATATCACCCTGACCAACAACAGCAAAGAGCTCACCACCTTTGAAAACGGGGGGACCCGGAGCGTAATGGTTTATGGGCAGGATTCCGCAGACCTGAAAGAGATCGATTTCGGATTGAAATATAAAGCCAAGGCCGTGCTGCTGGACAACAACTCGGTAAAACTCACCCTTGACCTGGAGCGGAGCCTGCCGCCGGTCAAGGAAGACAATGACTATGTCCAGCGCAAAACCAAAACCAAGACTGAGCTGCTCTGTCCGCTGGGCAAGACGGTCGTGATCGCCGGCCAGAAAGAGTTGACGTTCACGAAGAACGGTCCTGCGGGATATGCATTCCTGCGGCATGTTCCGATCTTGAACTGGTTCTTTTCTTTCAAGGAAGAAGTTGGCGAACAGGTTCAGATCCTGATCCTGGTTTCACCGGAGCTGATGCATCAGAATGTGAAATTGTCCGCCCATCCTTCTTCGGAAACCAGGCATCTGGAAGAAACTGTTTCCACCAAGGTCAATGCAAAAAACCAGAAAGTCCTGAAAAATGAAAAGCGCAGCTGGTTTACCCGGATGTTCACTTGGTGAGGTCGTTTTATGAAACTTTTTTTTCCGAATGAAAACCGATATTTTGAACTGACACCCGGCTGCCGCCTGGTCATCGGGCGCCAGGAAGGCGCGGATATCCGGATCGAAGACAAACGGGTTTCACGCCGGCACGCAGAAATCACCGAAGAAAACGGAAAAGTTTTTGTAAACGATCTCGGCAGCCACGCGGGCAGTTGGAAAGGGGATGTCCAGATCACGGAAAAAAAGGAATTCCACGCCGGCGACCGGCTCCGGATCGCGGACTATGAACTCCGCTTTGAAGCAAGCGGGGCCGAAGATTCCCTTAAAAAAGACTCAAAAAATCAGATGCGGAACGGCATTGCAGAAAACCATGCCCTCCCATTGTTTCAGGCGCAGGCGGATCAGCAGAATCTCTTTACCGAAGACACGATGAACCTTTCCAAAAAAGTCCAGGCCCGCGTGCTGGAATTGCTGAATATGAACAATGACGGAAAGAACCAGGTCTCCTCCCTGATGCGTCCGCAGGTGGAAACCATGCTGGATCAAGTGCTTCGTGAAATGCGGCATGAAATACCCGGCGATATTGCGATCCCCCTGCTCCGGCAGACCCTGATCGACAATCTGATCGGTCTGGGTCCTCTCTCGCCACTGCTGCGGGACCCGACGATTTCCGAAATCATGGTCAATGGTCCTAACAATATTTTCGTTGAAAGCAAAGGCCTCCAGTACCGGACCGCATCGCGTTTCCAGGGGGAAAGCCACTTGCAGGCGATCATTCAGCGCATCGTGGAACCGCTGGGACGCCATATCGATGCGGCATCGCCGATGGTGGACGCCCGTCTGGAGGACGGGTCGCGCGTGAACGCGGTGATCCCGCCGCTGGCGCTGGACGGCTCGCTGGTGACCATCCGGAAATTCCCGTCCAAAAAACTGATGATCGAAGATTTGGAAAAATTCGGCAGTTTGACCCGTCCGATGTCGCTGTTCCTGAAAGAAGCAGTGCGTGCGCGGCGTAATATTCTGGTATCGGGAGGGACCGGTTCCGGAAAAACCACGCTGCTGAACATCCTTTCGCAATTCATCCCGGAAAAGGAACGCATCATCACGGTGGAAGATTCGGCGGAATTGAAACTTTTCCATGAAAACCTCTGCCGACTGGAATCCCGTCCCGCCAACGTCGAGGGACAGGGGCGGATCACGATCCGCGACCTGGTGATCAACACGCTCCGTATGCGGCCGGACCGGATCATTGTCGGGGAGTGCCGCGGTCCGGAAGCGCTGGACATGCTGCAGGCAATGAATACCGGGCATGACGGCTCCATGACGACCTGCCACGCCAACAATCCGCGCGACGCCTTGTCCCGCCTGGAAAACATGGTGATGATGGCGGGATACGAATTGCCGTCCTCCGCGATCCGGGAACAGATCGCTTCCGCGATCCACCTGATCGTTCAGCAGACCCGTCTTCCGGACGGTTCGAGGAAGATCGTAAAGATCTCCGAGATAACCGGACGGGAAGGCGGAATGATCCTGATGCAGGACATCTTCACTTTCGAGCAGGAAGGGTTTGACGAAAAATTCCACGTGCTCGGACACCATACCGCGACGGGGAACATTCCGCGTTTCATTGATGAACTGCGGCAGTCCGGCGACTTGCAGCTGGACATGTCGGTATTCGTACCGGAAGGGTGAGGCCATATTATGAGTTTGAGTTCGCTTCCAATATTGCAGCGCCATATGGTTTATCTGCTGGTCTTCATTGCGACCGGAGTGCTGATTTATGTGATCGTGAATCTCGTCCAGGGATTCAGTATGGAGCATTATGACCGCAAGGTCAAAAGCGTCAACCGGGGCGGACACCGGAATGATATCGGTTATTTCATCGAACCGAAAACACTGTTTCAGGCGCAGCTTTCTCTGGGGGTGCTTATGCTGGGGATCGCGATCTCTGTCCTGCTGTTCTGCCAGGTGTTGTACTTGTATGTGCTGGTTCCGGTCGGCGGGGTAGCGCTGTTGATCGGATTTGTGCTGCCCCTGCTTTATTTTCAGAGGAAGGTCAAAATGCGTGCCCGGGATTTTGAGCGGAGCATCCTGGATTTGTCCATGGGACTGACCAGCGGGCTGCGTGCGGGCCAGGCATTGCCGCAGGCGCTGGAAGTTTTCTCCCGCCGCTGCGAAGGAGCGATGAAAGAGGAACTGGAAGTCGTGCTCCGGGAATACCGGCTGGGACTGGAATTGACGGATGCCCTGCAGCGGATGTATGACCGTCTGCCCAGCGAGGACCTCCAGCTGCTGATCATCTCCATCAAACTGACACTGCAATCGGGCGGAAGTCTGGCGGATGTGCTGCAGCGGATCACGCAGACGATCCGCGGGCGCATTGATTTTTATCAGAAACTTCAGGCATTGACGGCACAGGGACGCTTTGAGGCGCTGGCAATGTCCCTGGCTCCGCTGATCGCGTTTATCCTGCTCTTCATCATAAACAACGAACTGATGCTGCCCATGGTGCAGACCCTGGTCGGCTGGTGTGCGATCGGCATCATGCTCACGCTGGAAGTGATCGGTTATATCGTGATCCGTGCGATCGTGGATGTGAAGGTGTAAAAATGAAAAACCTGATGATTTATTTTATGACGTTCCTGGCGGTCCTGCTTCCGGTGATCTGGTTTCAGGTGCTTTCCGACAAAAACAACAAGCACTTGCGGTCCCTGCAGACGAATTCTCAGGATGAAGAGCCTTTGCTGTTCCGTTTTTCTTCCGGACCGGCATACCTGCTGTCATTTCTCGGACTCGGCAAAATGGTCCGTTCACTTTTTCCCTTCCGATGCCGGGAAATGCAGAAAAAACTGAATTATGCCGGACTTCGCACGCTGACACCCGAACGGGTTTTCTGCACGAAAATCGTTCTGGTCTGTTTCTTCGCCTGCGTTGCAGGAGCTGTCATATATTCGATCGTCGGCGAAGACGACCGGGAGTTGTCCGCACTGGTCGCAGCGCTGATCGGAGCATTTGTGGGCTGGTTTCTGCCGGGGATCACGGTCGGAAATAAAGTGGAGGACCGGAAAACCAAAATTCTTCACGCCTTGCCGTTTTCGATCGACCTGATCACGTCTGCCATGCGCGGCGGACTGGACTTTACGGCGGCGATCCGGTTTTATGTGCATCTCGGGATCACCGGCCCCCTGACCGATGAATATGCCCTTATGCTTCGGGAAATGGAACTGGGGGTGCTACGGACGGATGCACTGCAGAACATGGCCGCCCGGATCCAGATCAAGGATTTCACCTCCTTTGCCTCCGCCGTGGTGATGGGAACGGAACTGGGCGCCTCCCTGACCGACACCATGGAAGTGCAAAGTGAGGAAATGCGGAAACTCCGTTTCTCCATTGCCGAATGCAAAGCACAGCGGGCTCCGTCCCTGATGCTGATCCCGATGGCTCTGTTTATCCTTCCCGCTGTATTCATAATCATATTGACACCGGTCTTCCTGAAAATGAAGGAAGCCGGAGTTCCGTTGTTTTGAGGTGACAACATGCAGAAAAACCATTACCGGATCCATTTCATCAGTGGCGAACTGAACGGAAGGTCGTTTGTCATTCCTCCGGACGGCCTGCTGATCGGAAAGTCCCGTGCCGCGGCAATCCGGCCGGGAAGCAGTGAAATAAAAGTGGAACACGCAATGCTTCAGATCCGCAGCGATCTGCTGTTCCTTGTTCCCAAAGCGGAAACGGTCTTCGTCGGGGATCGGCAGCTGGAGCCGGGAATCGAATTCCTCCTGGAACCGGGAACCGATGTCCGGCTCGGAAAAGATCTTTCTTTCCTGGTGGAAAAGGATGAAGGTCTTCCGGCGGATGAAGCAGGCGGAGAGGAAGAGGAAACGGTGGATGAAGCGACCGCCGACAGTTCCGGACCAGCCGCGGCAGATGAACACAAGTCCGGGCATACCCGCTATGCCTCGTCCATGGAGCTGCAGGATCTCCGGACGGTTGCCCAGCGTAAGATCCGCCAGCGGAAACTTCTGATGTCGCTCTGCATCATCCTGTTTCTGGCCCTTGTTTTCGGCGGGTTCCTCTACAATGAATTTTATTTCGAGAATCCGGTGACCTGGCCGGGAGAATTGAAGGGGAATTACCATGACGGAGAATTCCGGATCAACTTGTCTCCGGCCGGGAAGTTCCTGATCTATTTCCCCCGGTGCAAACAGACCCGGATCAAAGAAAGCAAGGATAAGACCAGGTGCGATGTCCTGACGCTGCTGGGCAAGAATCTGGATGTTCCGTTCCATTTGCAGCTGACAGTCAACACTATCCGGGAAGGTTACATCACCCCGAGGAAGACGAGTTTTGAACGCTGGCAAAAGCAGGCGGAGAAGAACGGTTTTACGTTCACTTCCATGCCGGAACAGGATTTCTATTCCCTGGACACTACCGGATATCCTTACTATAAGCTCAAATACAAAAGAGTTGACAATAAATTCCAGTGGCAGGGCATGGCAAGTTATCTGCGTTATCACAACCGGGAAATCATTTTCCTGCGGGAAGTTCCGCTGCATCATTACTGGCGCAGTGAACGGGTCCTGACCCGTTTCAACTGTTTTGTGGTCTCTCCGGATGCCCGGTATTCCTACTGGGAGATACCGGACCATGTGTCCCTTAAAAAATCCAATATCGCCATTTACAAGGGGCTGCTGGAAATCATGTGGAGTCATTTGGTGACCAGCAACTGGCAGGATGTCAAGGCGCAGTTTGCCGAACTGCTTTCCTCCGCATATCATCAGAAAGACGCCGGCATGGCCAAGGATGCGCTGCTCCTGTGGCAGGAATTCAGGAAAAGACAGCATTTCTGGTACAGCCAGAAATGTCTGGCATACCAGCAATGCAAATTGAATAAGGACATGAACGGAATGATACGGATCCGCAATGCCTGTCTCCGAAAATTCCCCGACGCCAGTGACTGTCGGCACAACAGAATCATCAAAAACATCTGGGATATTGAATTATGATCAAGTTTAAGCTCCAGAATCGGTTCAGCGGGCTCGCCGCCGGGCAAAGCGCAAAAAAGGCTTCCGCCAGATCAGGGATCATTTATCAGCTGGAACTTCGCTGCCGGGAAAAACTGGTCCTGTCTGTAAATACGTCCACTCTGAAGGAGACCACCAGGATCGGGAAAGCGGCGGACAACGACTGGCTGGTTCCGGAAACAGACGGCTCCTGTGCCGATCATCATGCGAAACTGGTCCTCACCCCCAAAGGAGTGGAAATCGTTGCCGAAGAAGGCAATTCGTTGTATTATCACGGCGAACAGATCACCCGGCATCTGCTCCGGAAAAACGACCGGATCGCGATCGGAGATTCGGAACTTCACGTCAAACAGTCTCAGTTGACGCAAAATGCCTGCGATGTTCACCGTTTGGAATTCCTTGGCGGGGAACGGGACGGGGAAATGGTCCGTCTGGAAAAATCGCCGTTCCGGATCGGTTCCGCCCCGGATAACGATCTGGTCCTTGCCTCCGATGTCGTATCGTATCATCATGCGGAGATCCGCATTACGGCCAACGGGGAAACCTGGCTGAAGGACCTCCGCAGCTCCAACGGGACGTTGGTCAACGGCGAACGGCTGGGGGTGCAGGAACGGATGCTGATGGATTCCGATGAAATTTCCATGGCTCAATACGACTTCCAGTTCCTCGACCGCAATGTTGTCCATACCCGGACTCAATTCGGGAAAAAACTGCTGGTCATGGGCATTACAGTCCTTATGGTCCTCCTTGGATTCGGCGGATTTTATCTTTCCTCGCCTTCCACGGAAAAGGTCATAAATGCAGTTGATTTCTACCTTTTCCGCGACCAGTTCGATGCCGCGGAACGGATGCTGGCGAAAATGCCTGATTCCCGCGGATTCCAGCGCTATGAAGACCTGTACCGGAATTATCTGATCCGGATCCCGCATTGCCGCAAGGCATACGCTACCTTGCTGGAATTTCAGGACAACCTGAAAAATTCCCGCTGGAACGATGCGGCGGAATGTGTCGGAAGATTGGATCTGACCAACACCCAGGTATGGGATCCGGCAAACCCGAAGACGGCCGGGCGGGTGGCAGCGATCAACCAGTCAAAAAAACTGCTGGACGCTCTTCTAAATCTGCGCACGTGCAATTCCTCGTCCTACAATACAAAAACGGAAAAGAGAAAACTCTGGAAAAACCTGATTCCGAACAGAAACACCTGGCGGGCCGCAGCTGTCAAAGCGCCGGATTACCAGAAACCGCTCTATAAAGAATTGGTGGCCATGCTGGATGAACTCGACAACAATGTCAAGGTGTTGGACCAAATCGATCAGCGGGGAGCCGATCTCATTGCGTCCCGCAATCTGGACGACATGGTGGCTTACTACCATTTCCTCCAACAGAGTCAGAAAACGGTTACCGGTCTGGTTCGAGTGTATATCCGGGACCTGATTTTTATGCTGGATGTTTTCCGGGGGCACCTGGCGGAACTCCACCGGAACGACCTCGCGCTGTTTGACCTGCGGATGGATGATGTCAAGCCGATCTTTTTCATCTCTGCCGACGAGTGCATGAAATTCCCCCATCTCTATCAGCTTCGCCTGCAGATGGAAGAACATTACCGCAAACAACTGGCTGCCCAAAGGAACTGGACCGGCATTCAGCGGCAGCTGCGGCATTATACCCTGATCCCCGGCAGGATCCCGGAAGAGATCGTATTTTTCTCCAATGAAAAGCAGATCGACCGTATTTTGGACCTTCCGGAATTCATGAACGCTTCCAAACGCTCAACCGGCGAATATGACCGGGTGTTCGGAGAACGGTATTTTTATGAAGTGATCCAGCAGACGGTCCATTCCACCAACAACAGTTATGGATCCGACCTGGTCCCGGATATGAAAACAGTTCCGAAATGCGTGATGCTCAAGGATCTTTACCGCGGGTTGACCGATGCCCTGCTCTGGATGGAGCTGCCGCGGAATCAATGGCTGATCCAGGGGAAAATGAAAGAGATCCATGAATATTACCATCAGCTCCTGTCCACCCGGTCGACGATCCTGCAGACCTTTGAAAACATCGCCGCCAGGAGCAAAAACACCCGGAAATACTATCTTGCCAGGACCGCGTATTTCTTTGTGGCGCCGGGCACTCCGGACATACCGGAAAAAATGCGCAGTTTCGCAGCGGAATGGCGCAAGTTCCGTTTGACCCAGCAAAATCTGCTCAGCCGTTACAATCCCCTGGATTCGAAAGGATCCCGGCAGGTGCGTGAGGCCATCCTTGCCAACGGGATCCCGGGCGATCCGATCTTCAACTGGATGCGGAGCCTGAGATGACCTCTGTCCGGAAAAAACACGGCATTCTGCTGGAATATGTGATCCTCCTCTGTTCCATTCTGCCTTTGGTTTTTGCCGTGTCCTATTCCGTTTATTCCTTCGGTTTTGTTTCCGGCGGATTCGGAACGCTCGGCAAAAGTGTCGTGCAGCTCTATCAGCGTATTGTAACCGTCGTTTCCCTGCCGGTGCCATGACGCAGATCGCTTTGCCGGACAAACTCAAAGTTTCCGACCCGCTCGAATATCTCTGCCGTGCGGATGAACAGGGGCTGCTGATCGCGCCGGACGAAACATTCGATACCTTTTCCGCACGGATCGACAAACTGATCCGGGAACTGCCGGAAAACCTTCCCCGCGGACTGCCGGAGGTATCCGCTCCCGTTCGGGACCAGGCGGGAAAGATCACGGAAAAAATTTTCGGGTTCCGGACGGACTGGCTTCCGGCATATTATTCCACGCATGAGACAGGGCATTTTTCCGCCGGGGTTTCCGTGATCCTGAATGACTGCCTTCCGCTGGTATACCTTTCCGGCGCGTTCCTGAAGGGAAACAGACATCGCGGCTATGACGCGATCGAAACGCTGGCACACGAAAGCGTCCATGCGGCCAGAATCGCCTTCCCCGATCGGTCCATCTTCCTGTATGATGAATATTTCCCCTGCCAGGTCCATGCGTCCCGTTTCCGGAGGCTTGCGGGCAATTCCTTCCGGAAATGGTATATCCCCGCCCTCTTCTTTATCGGTCTGACGGCCGCGGCAGTGCATCCGCTGTTTCTGACTATGCCTCTGGCGGTGATGCTGACAGAATCCGTTCTGCTTGTGCGGATGCGGACAGCAAAGGAGAAGCTGCGTTCCCTGGGATTGCAGCCGGGACCCGTCCTTTTACGGCTTTCCGATGCGGAAATCGGGATGCTGGCAAACGGAAAACTACCGTCATGCCTGTCCGATAAGACCGCTCTGCGGTTCCGTCTCTTCTTTCGCCGGTTTGCTCTGGATCAAAGGTGAGCAGGGCAAATGGAGCCGTTCCAGTTCACGAAGGATGTCTGAAGCACTCCCCGGACGCTCCTCCGGACGGTTTGCCGCCATTTGTTCCAGCAGCGTGATGAAATCCCCGGTGGCATATTCCTGCAGTTCTTCCTGAAAACGGTCCGGCCGGCTTTCCCGGATGATTTTCAAGGTCGCTACAAATTCCCCGCGCGGGAAACGCGGATGCCCGGTCAGAAATTCATATACGGCGGAGGAAAGACTGAAAAAATCGCTTCGCTCGTCCACCTGCGTGCTGTCAAAGGTCTGTTCCGGAGACATGGTTGATGGTGTCCCGAAGATCATCGGGCCTTTTTCAGGGAGGGATCTCACGCGGGCTATGCTCAGGTCTCCCAGTTTGACCGCACCGGAGGAAGTCAGCAGGATATTGCCGGGTTTGACATCCCGGTGGATAATGCCGTTCCGGTGCAGCTCGGCAAGTGCCAGCAGGACCTCCCGCATGAGGAAAACCGTCTGAGCCAGGGAAAAACGTCCGGTTTTGCGCAGTTTACTTCCCGCGGTCCCTCCGTCGGCATACTCCAGCTCCGCACCATAATATCCGCCGGCTTCCAGAAAATCATACATCCGGACCAGCTGCGGACAGTCCGAAAACAGCAGATAATCCGCCAGTGCGGGAAAAAATTCCGCGTGCCGGTGTTCTTTTGCAAGCAGTTTCAAGATCGCCGGAACTTTCCGCTGACGGTCGAAAACACGCCAGACTTCACTGTTTTTGCGGACCTGCAGAAGTTTCTGCAGGACGCATCGGCCGATGATCTCCCCGGCGAAAAAATGACTGCTGGAGCAGGTTTCGCTCATGGGTATTCCGGCAGTTCGATGCCCATGATTTTGGCATCTTCGACGAAAGAGGGTTTTTCTCCCAGCAGGAAACGGCCGTTCACCTTGCCGTCAGGCGCGATCGAATCCGTCTTCCAGCACATCAGCTGACGGGTCCGGTATTCCCCGTGTTCCAGCGGCAGGACTTCGACGATTTCCACGATTTTGCGGGAACCGTCCGGAAGACGCATGGTATGCACCACGCAGTTGATGGCGGACGCCACCTGCATACGGAGCGCGGTCAGCGGCAAATCGATCCCGCTCATGATCGCGCAGGTCTCCATGCGGCTCAGCGCATCCAGCGAGGTATTGGCATGGATCGTGGACATGGAACCGGAGTGGCCCGTGTTCATGGCCTGCAGCAGGTCCAGGGCTTCGCCGCCGCGGATCTCCCCGATCACCAGACGGTCCGGACGCAGACGCAGGGAAGCAATCACCAAATCGCGGATCGAAAATTCCCCCTGCCCGTTTTTATCCGGCTTGCGGGTCTCGAAATAGACGCAGTGTTTCTGCTGCAGCTGCAGTTCGCTGGCATCTTCCAGCACCAGGATCCGGTCCTTTTCCGGAATCAGACCGCTCAATGCGTTCAGCACGGAAGTCTTCCCGGAAGAAGTCCCTCCGGAAACGATGGTGTTTTTCCGCAGTTTGACGATCGCATTGAGCAGCAGCACACCTTCATGCGGGATGCTTCCGAAGCTTTCGAGCTTTTCGATGGTCAGCATCTCCTTTTTGAATTTGCGGATGGAAATAATGGTGCCGCAGCGGCTGACCGGCGGAATAGTGGCATGAACGCGGGAACCATCGGGCAGCCGCGCATCCAGGTCGGGATGCATGTCGTCCAGTTGACGGTCCACGGATTTGGCGATATTCACGGCGGCGGCTTTCAGCTGCGCTTCGCTGGCAAATACCGCCCCGGTCTCCTCCAGTTTCCCTCCCCGTTCAATATAGATCTGGTTCGGTCCGTTGATCAGGATCTCCGAAACTTTGTCGTCTTCCAGAAATTCCCTGACTGGCGCGAGAAACAAGACAAGGAACGATGCGTCTTTCTGATTGTTCATTGTGCAACAACTCCAGAGGTAATGATTTTTTCTCTTCTATAGGCAAAACCGGTCGTGTCGGTATCGATCTTCCACAACATCAGGATCAGTTCCAGTTCACCCCGGTGAAAAGTCAGCAGGGTGCGGGGGGAAATGCTTTCATCCAACACGATCTGCTTTTCCGGCCGCCAGCCCTGATGCATGAGTTCCGCGTTGAATTTCGCTCTCGCGGTAACAAAATTGGTCTGGATCTCGCCGCTGAACTCCCAGCTTTCCGAACCGGGCTTCCCGGACTCATGCCCGGGAAGTTTCAGCGGAGGAAGCTTCCGGTTCACGGCTTCGGTCCGACGCACTTGCGGACGGGGCTTCTGCGGTTTCGAAGGCATTCGCTGCCACAGCACGATCCCGGTCCCCCCCAGAAAGACCAGCAGAAAAACCAGTATGGGCAGCCGGATCACACTCATTTCGCCGGAATGCTCCATTCCTCATATGGGCCAAACCGCTCATAGAAATCAATTTTCGGGGGTTCCTTCTTTTCCTCTTTGGTGTCGTCCTTGTATTTCGCGTTATCCAGCAGTTTCAACTCCCATTTTTTCGGGTATTCGGTGTCTTTGCTTTCAAACTTCCAGATGCTCTTATCGTCGGCGACCAGACTGGAATGCCAGTGACGTTTGGCGGTTTTGGAGGCTTTCGCCCGCATGACGATGCACTGGGTATATTTGTTTCCGAACCGGGACGAGGTCATCTGGAGTTCGGGAATGATCATCCAGGGCGGCTTGCTTTCGCCGCTGGTGGTATACGGCATGCTCATCCAGTTGTCGATGTAGTCCGGACGGGTCTGGATGATGGTGGTTTTTGACCCGATGAACTGCAAATAACCGTGTTCCGATTCCAGTCTGCGGTTGACATTTGCGGTCACCAGTGTGGAACGCGGGAACATGCCGCGCAAAGCGACCAGGGCGGGCGTCCGGATCTGGAAACGGTTGCCTGCACTCCAGACCGCCCAATGGTCGCTGGAACGCAGGTTGATCGCGTCCAGCGAACGCATGCCGAGCCACAGCGTGCCGCCCATCACCGCGATGTAGACCGGCAGCACCATCACGAATTCCATCAGCACCGATCCCCGGCGGGAACGGCTGGTCCGACTTTTAATGGTTGAGATAATCACGGAGTTTCACCCAATCGAGTTTTTTGTCTTTTGACTTGTCATCGGCTATCAATCCGCCCGGAGGCTGGAGTTTCTCCCAGTCCGGAAGATTTTTCGCATCGGCTTTTTTACCATCCTTGTCCACCCAGCCGGTTTTGTCCACCAGGATCTCTTTCAGGATATCGCCCTGATTGATCGCAAAAGTCTGCGCCTTGCTGACTCCCGCGCACAGACTCCAGGCGTGCCTCACCGGCAGCATCACCGCATCCCAGTCGGTTTCGATCAGATTCCAGGTCTGTTCCCTGTCCGCCTTCACATAGCCGACGGTATAATCGGTGCTTTTGAACTTCTTTTCCTTGTCCTTGTCATATTGTTTGTAACCGGCGCGGGCGGAAGCGATCGCACACATGAATTCCGGACGGTGTCCGTCCGCCACGCTCGGATTGAATGCGGAAAGCAGACCATCCGCAGTCATCGACCGTCCTCCCCAGGTGAAAAGGGAAAGCGGATTGGAACTCTTGCGAACGATCGCCACGGTGATGGCTCCGCTTTTGCCGAAGTAAGTGGGCAGCATCGTGATCGGGACCGCCGGCACCACCAGCAGACCGATCGGAAGATCGTTTTTGATCATCGGGATAAAGCCATCATATCCGTGAAATTTGCGGTGGTCATGCTTGCGCGAACCGCCCGGCGTGATCGGAGGAAGATGCAGATTGACCGGAGGATAAGGCCAGGAGATATGCACCCATTTGGTCCAGAACCAGTCCCATTCCGCATAAAGATGGGTTTTGGTCTGATGATACACCCGCCAGAAACCCAGGATCCCTTTCCGCACGACCCAGTCGTCGGTCCCCGGGCCGAACACTTTTTTCGGGGTGAAATCTTTCAATGTCGGATCGGCGAAGGAAATGAACGCCTTTTCATTGTCATCGGTCCCGGCCATGAACAGGAAACTGAGCAGCTGGTCACCCATGTGGACTTTGACATAGTAATCGTCCTGGCATTCCATCATGTTGGCAATGGCGATCTGCTGGGCGGTATCCTTGATCTTCTTCGGATATTCGTTATACAGATCTTTCAGCTTAGCCGTCATTGAGATAATATTATAACTATATTTGAGGACCTTCGGTGTATTCGCGACCACACCCTTGCCTTTGATATTTGCCTGTGCGATTTTCCATGCGTGATTCAGGAGAAACCGACCCCAAACCCCCTGTCCGTTGAATTCTTTGGCGAGTTCCGGAATCCCGGCTCCGGTTCCAGCCATCAGCAGAACGGTGTCATCGACCAGCACATCGGTCCCGCAATTAAAATTGACTCCCGGCACGTGCATGTGGCATGGCTGGTTTTCCCGGATGCACGTGGCCAGGTCGCTCTGGAAAGTGGCAAACACTTTTACGCAAAACGCATCCATGGCCAGATCCAGCGAACGCTTCTGCAGATCTACATAAGTCCACGCCATCGCCTTGTTGACCGTGGACATCCGGCTCAGATAATCCGCCTGCACCACAGCGGCGGAATATGCGGCGGCATCGGCTGCGTTCTGCAGCTCGATCTTGTTCCGCACCATCTCCCCGACCCCGTAAATGCCGATCACGGTCAGATACATCGGCAGGACGAAGGCCAGCGTCAGCGCCAACGCCGCGCCGGACTTGCCGCTCGCCAGTTCGCGGCTCCGGCTCGTGAATACTCCCCAAACAGTTGTCGGTCGATCATTGTTCATTTTTCAATATATCGGGTAAAATTTGGTTCCGTATGGTATATTGACCACACTGGTGGACTCAAGTTCGATATAAGGATATTTCACCTTGTCCAATTCCATGGTCTGCGCCACCCCTTTGAGCAGTGCCGGGTTCAGCGCAACCGCCTGCTGTTCCAGCTGCTTTTCCCAATCCTTGTCGGAAGGATCCTTGTCCTTCCGGGCAAAAAAAGCGATCAGCCTGCCCGCCACCGGCACGTGCAGAAACATCTTGAACTTGACCGTGCAGCGGACCCCGGACGGATCGATGTCCAGCAGCGGGATATCGACCGAGACCTGCTTTTCGAGATATTTTGTGCCGGGCAGCCAGCCCCATCCGTCGAGCTTGCTGAATTCATCCGGAGCACGGTCCTTGGCCTCTTTGGAATCGACCGGCGAGGAGGAAACCACCGCCAGGATGCGTTTGACCACTGTTTCCGCCCGGCTTTGCCGGTTGATGTTGTTGGAAACCATGGAGGAACGCGCTCCCATATACGCCGCGTAATGCACCACCTGCCAAGTGATCATGATCTGCGCGGCCTGCATGCAGAAAAGGAACAGCACCACCAGCAGCGGGAAACACATCACGAATTCCAGCAGGACCGCTCCTTTGCGCTCTTTCAGAAAAAGTGTCAGTCGTTTCATTCCCGCCGCCCCCGTCACCATAGATAAATCAGCTGCATCAGCAAATTGCACCACAGCCCCGCCGCGATCGCCACACCGAACGGGACCCGGCATGATTCATTGTCCGCCGGAGGCAGCGCCTTCCGGCCCTCCGCCCGGTCATACCGGAAATCGAACAGCGAGCGCAGATAGTGTTTCAAGCGCGCCGGATCGACCTGTTTCAAAAACAGCATGACCACGGCAAGCAGCAAACCGGCCACGGAGATCAGCAGGATCAGGTTGAGCGTGCATCCGGGTCCCGCGACCAATCCGGCGGCAAAGAGCATTTTCACATCGCCCGCGCCCGCCGCGCGCAAGAAAAAAGGCAGCAGCAGGAACAGCGACCCCAGAAATGCTGTCAGCAGCGAGCCCAGCAGATAATTGAGGCTCACCGCCAGCGCGATCACGGCCATCACCGCCGCTCCCCCGAGCGTAAGCGAATTCGGCAGTTCCCGCTTCCGCAAGTCGCACGCCGAAAGCCAGATCAGCCACGGTGTTGCCAGGATCAGTTTGATCAGGACCAGTTTTCCCATAATTCAAAAAAAAAGCAGGAATACGTTTTGTTCCGCCATTCCTGCTTCAGATCAATTCCTTTTCAAAAAAACAGAGTTATTTGTAATTGTGCATGCTCTTTTCGTGTTCATTGGCTTTCTTGATATCTCCGACCGCATTGGTTTGGATATTCTTCTGATAATCCGCTCCACCTTTGGCATCAGACATCGACCGGGTCGCCACGTTCATTTCACTGGACACATTCTTACCGAACATGATAACAGCAACCACGACAGCTGCCGCGACCAGAACCGCGATAATGACATACTCCATCATGACTGCATGTTTTTTTCTGAAAGAAATCATCAAAAAATCTCCTGATTATTTGTAATTGTGCATGCTCTTTTCGTGTTCGTTGGCTTTCTTGATGTCACTTGCCGCGTTGGTCTGGATCGTCTTCTGATCCGTTGCCGCACCTTTGGCATCGGACATGGCCTTCGTAGCCACGTTCATTTCGCTGGACACGTTCTTACCGAACATGATCACAGCCACGACCACTGCTGCAGCAACCAGAACGGCGATAATGACATACTCCATCATAACTGCATGTTTTTTACGGATCACACTTTTCATTTCGGACCTCCTTAAGTTAGGGTTTTGTTTGGCATTAGTTGTACTATACATCCCGTCAATTCAAAATGCAAACGCTGAAACAAAAAAATCAATTTTTTTTTGTTTGTTCCGGCGGAATTTCAGACCAGCGGTTTTTCCATCGAGGTGAGGTGACATGACGCCGGAAAAAATGCTTTCCTGGACCGGATAAAAAGTTTAACGGTCTTATCATTATTCTCCATGCGGCAAAACGCTTTTTCCCGGGGATCAGGTCCGGAAGATCCGGTCCCTGAACCGGGTGTAAAGAACTGCGCCGCCGAGCATCAGCAGTCCCAAAACCACAAACGCCGCGACCTTATACAGTGCGTGCAGCGAACTCAGGTCATACAGGAAGATCTTGACGGTGCAGACCGCGAACAGGAGCAGGGAAAGCAGACGCGGGATCCGTTTCCCTGCCAGGATCCCGTAAGTCAGCAGCAGGATCGCCCACAACCCCCACCAGAGCGAAAGTCCGCCGTTCCGGAACACATTCAGATACGCCTCCAGCATCCAGCTCAGTTCGACGCTGCTGTAAATAAAAAACAGGCTGAGTCCGACTGCGCAGAACGGGACCGGTTTCAGAAAAATATTCCGCTCGAAAATCGCCGGATAACGTTTCCCGAGCCATTTCATCACCCCGGCGGCCAGCAGCAGCCCGGCAATGAATGCCCCGATCCCTGCCAGCCTCGATTCCAGGCCGGAAAGATACGATAGTTTCGCATAAAAATTCTTGATCCCGAGGTCCACGATGAGGATCTTCCAGCCGGATATCACGGCAAAAATCAGAGAACCGACGGTCAGGCTGATGGAGTTCAGGATTATCCCCAATGTCAGCAGGATCAGCGCCAGCACCATCCAGCCGATCACGATCGCCAGCGCGGTGAACTGTACCGGAACCAGGAACAGCAATGTTCCCGCCAGGAAGACCAGTTGAAGTATCTTCCAGTTCGGGTCGATCCGGTCGGCGGTTTTCATCAGCGGCAGCTGGACCAGCGCCGTCAGGGCGGCAAAGCAGAGGATATAGCGCAGCGTGAACTCAGGGATCCAGTTCAAAAACCGGAAACATGTCAGCAGGAAAAGCGCTCCGTGCGCGCCGCAATGGATCAGGATCTCCGGCAGTTCCAGTCTGGCTTTCCGGACCAGCACCCGCACGGTCGGCAGCAGGGCGAACAGCAGGAAATTCAGCAGGATGAACGACTGGAAAACATTTTGATCGACGATGCCGGACTGCATGATCTTCCGGGCCGGTTCGAAAAACCGGTCGGTCACCACGGCCAGCGAGAGAAAATCGAACATCAGCGCCAGCCAGTTCAGGAACCGCCAGCTGCGGAAGAAAGCGCAGAAAAGCACTCCGGCCGTGATCACGGTGATATATCCCATCTGCCATTCCGGCGAAAAACCTTTCGTATCCAGCAGGAACGGGGTCAGATACCCGCCCAGCACGCCGACCAGCACCGGGAAAAGATAATCGCGCCGGACCGAGAAATACATGCAGAACGCGGTCAGCAGGACCATCGCCGCAAACGCCCACGGCACCCCGATCAGGCCATACAGCCGGCTTCCGAGGAAGATGCTCAGGTATCCGGTGGCGAATCCCAGCCCGATGATCCCGAGCGCCACGGCGGAATATTTGGATCGTGCCAGCCGGACGCCGACCGCAAAAAGGATCACGCCCAGCAGGAACATTCCCGCCACGCGCAGGGACGGCGGAAAGAGGCTGTGTTCGATCAGATACTTCGCCAGGAACCCCATGCCGAAAAGCAGGACCAGCACGCCGATCCGGATCAGCCACACGCTGGCCGCCGCAAATTCAGGCGACATGCCTTCCTTGCGGTATTTCCCCCGGACAAAAAACCAGTCGGTGATCCATTCGGGCAGAAATTCCATTCCCGGCTTCACGATCAGTTCCGGGGCAGGCGCCGCCGGAGCAGTTTCCTCCGGCCCCGACGGGGTCTCCGTCAGTTTTTCCAATCGGATCATGACAGGTTCCGGCGGAGGTGGAGTAATTACCGGTTCCGGTTTCACGGCTTTTTCCGGCATGGATCCGGCGGAACATTTTTCCGGCTGCGGCAAAGGTTCAGGCTCATGTTTTTCCGGATTCCGGAGCGTATCAAGTTTCCTGGAAATTTTGGCCATCCAGCCCAGCATCACACCAAACTCCGCCACCAGAGCCGTCAACAGTAAACACACAAACCAGAAACCCTCTTCCATAGCTGCCTCCCGATCCTTTTCAGTTTGAAACTAATATACTTCCGGAAAACAAAATGTCAATCCGGCATTTCCCGTTGCTCGGAAAATGCGGATGGGATCATTATTTCCCGGGAACCAGAACGAAAGTTGTTCTCATGGAAACACGGGATGCCAGTTTCAACGGGATCCAGGCCGGTATGCCTTCCTTGTCGCCCCAGCTGTTGCTGACCGCGATCTCATCGGTCTCCTCATTGAAACCTACGATCAGACACATATGCCCTTCTCCACGCTGCGGCAGTTTGTATTTCCGGAGCGATTGCAGCCACGGCCGGGGCGAACTGTTCCGGGGACGGTGTTTTCTGCTCTCATCCAGAAGTTTCAGAAAAGCGGGATTGATATACAATCCCCACATCACCGGGAATCCCTGCCCAATGTAATTTTTCAGGGTCTCGATCTTGATCTCGCCGCAGGAATGGACCCTCAGGCCATAACTGCGGCGGAGACGCGCAGTGGACCCGATCATGGAATCGAAGGAGGTGCCGCCCCGGTCGGTGTCCGCCGCATCTGCCAGTTGATGCAGATTGACATTTTTGATCCCGAAATAGCGCAGGACCCGTTCGAACGTCGCCGGTACGCAATATCCTTTTTCCCCTTGATCGACCATCGGAATATTTTCCAGATAAACATCTCCGAACTCGCTGGTCCGGACATTGTCGAAGAACTGATCTCCGCGGATCCGGAGCTCTCTCTTCCGGGGCTTCTTCGGGGATTCCTCCCGATAGCATACATGGATGATCGTATATTCCTTGTAGCGGG
>Ga0256405_10001703_pt1 | contig 57456 bp, 53 predicted proteins | sample RumenRJG_02DNA_FD_189096 | JGI IMG/M metagenome (GOLD analysis project Ga0256405, IMG submission 189096) | Bovine rumen microbial communities from Lethbridge, Alberta, Canada - RJG_02 | ecosystem: Host-associated > Mammals > Digestive system > Stomach > Rumen | place: Canada: Alberta... | reverse complement strand
ACCTCATTTTAAATAAAAACTATCCAACCATTTTTGGACTTTTTTATTATAACTGAACATTTTTAATACTGCAATATCTTTTTATATCGCATTTTAGATAAATTTTGTATTTTTATATAAACTTCGATGTAGGTATTCAACTGCATCTAGCCATATCGAAAATCGTGCAATATATAAAAGCCTGAAATTACAAGATGAGTCTCTGGAATAGCATCTATGGGCTTGAGAATACTTAGTTGCTTCATCTGGACAAATAAGCATAAAAGAAAAGCATCATAAAAAAGATACGTTTAAAATATCCGAATTCTGAGAGTTTACTCTTTTAATCCGCTTTCCAAGCGTGACATAGAACTACCGGCTTCTAGCCGGTAGGGCATCTATTGTTATTTAAAATAATGATACATTTCATCCATTTCTGCTTCTGTAAGAGCCGAAATATCTGTTCGTTCATTTATAAATCTGTCGTACGTTTGTTGTGTTCATTCGTTACAATTTATGTTGTAATTTTAACGATTTTTATCCATAACATTCATTGCTAAACCTGTTTTGTCAAATTTACACCGTGAGATAATCTTCTGTACATCTGTATATATGTAGAGCCTTCATATGTCTTCGTTTATAAGTCCATTCACATACATGCCTTAAGCAATTTTATCCTATATTCAAAAATTTTAATCCATTCTGCTATACGGCATTGATAAAATGGATATATCATTAATCCAATACAAAAGATATGGCGTATTTCTGGGAGGAAGGCATTCACATTAAATTTATCTGGCGTGCCCGATTGGATTTGAACCAACGACCTTTTCCTTCGGAGGGAAACGCTCTATCCAGCTGAGCTACGGGCACGTATTCTCAATAACTTTTCGCAAAAATTGCATCGATTGTTGTGTTAGCACCAGTCAAGATGCACTTACCTATGGTACCAGATTGTTCTGTTGGAATGCATCTTATTGATATGGCTAGCTCATCTAATTTCTCCAAATTTGAGGCACAACCAGACCATTTTGCCTTCACAAATCCGGTTTTCCCTGATTTGAAAAATGCATATAGTTCGTCATACGATGAGACCTGGGTTATTCTTGAATTACAGAAATCGCTATTGCTTTTGTGTAAAAGATCATCATGATCAGCAAGCATTTTTTCGATACTTGATACAAATTCGTTCAATGGCATATTTTGCTTTTCCATGGTCAACCGCTTTGTTATGCAAGCATCCCCAGTGTCGACTTCTTTATTACCTATTTCCAGAATAAATGGTATGCCCTTTCTGACGTAATCCCATTTTTTGTTTTGTGCTGAATATTCTTTTGCGTCAATGAAACACCTGATTGAACCTGGCAACATAGACTTAATCTTATGGCAATATTCCATAATCTCGCGAGAGTTTTCGTTCTTTATCATTGGAATAATTACAACATGATACGGAGCAACTGCTGAAGGCAAATTTAGCCCGTCGTCGTCGCTATGGCTCATTATCAACCCGCCGATTATGCGCGTTGATAGCCCCCAAGAGGTCGTGTGAGCATATTGTAAGGAGCCATCGCGTCCTTGAAATTTTATTCCAACCGCTTTTGCAAAATTTTGCCCTAAATAGTGACTGGTCGCAGCTTGCAAGGCCTTTCCATCTTGCATCATCGCTTCAACGGTGAAGGTGTCCACAGCACCTGCAAATTTGTCGTATTCCGGTTTTTTCCCCGGAATGCCAAATATTTTTAAGACATCGCAAATAAACCACTTGTAAACTTCGTGCATTTGCAGTGCTTCTTTTCTTGCCTCATCCTCAGTTTCGTGAGCTGTGTGTCCTTCTTGCCAGAGAAATTCCGCGGTGCGCAAAAACAGGCGCGTTCGCATTTCCCATCTCACGACGTTGCACCATTGGTTAAGCAAAATCGGCAAATCTCTGTATGATTTCGCCCACCTTGCCATAGACTCGCCGATAATCATCTCGGACGTCGGACGCACTGCAAGAGGTGTTTCAAGCTCACCAGCAGGAACCAACTTGCCATCCTTTTGTTCCAGGCGATGGTGCGTAACTATAGCCATTTCTTTTGCAAATCCAGCGACGTGTTCTGCTTCACGCTCAAATAAATCGGCTGGTATAAAAAGCGGAAAATATGCGTTTGTATGCCCCAATTCTTTGAACTTATCATCCAAAATTCGTTGCATACGTTCCCAAATCGCGTATCCATATGGTTTTATAACCATGCAACCGCGCACATTTGCATTTTCCGCTAAATCTGCACCAGTTATAACTTCCTGATACCAGGTTGCAAAATCTTCAGAACGCGATGTTTTTAGAGCATGTCTAGTCATGGAACGTCTTTTATCCAGTTGTTTGCAATATACACTTGCAAAGTCTAGCACATTTTCCATCGCATCTGAATTTTATGCACTCATGTATCAAAAATATTCCCAAAACGCTTGTGCTTTTGTAGGGTTCCACTTCACCCAGCTCTTGAGCTTCTGAAGGAAGTATTCATACTTGCAGTTAGGAACAAGGGCAACAACGTGTTTCAAAATGTCCTGCTTTGTGCCATCTACAAGGTCGCCTGAAATATTGCTTTGAGAGTAATGATACTGGTATGCTCTGGTCACAGCGACTTTCATGTTATTTGATTTATGAGCCATTGCAGTGTCATAACCAAAACAGCCAATAAATGACAGATAATCATCATCGGTAAACTTTTTGAAGTTTTCCATATTTATCTGATGTGTTTCTGATGGGAAATACCCGACGTTATATTCGTCATATGCTCTCTTATAGTTCCACATAGGACCTATATCTGATTGTTTTTCAGGAGCTATATCAGCGTGAGCTACAACTCTGTATCCAGGAATTTTAAACTTTTCTTGAAGAGCTCTGGTAAGCTCGCAACTTGTCTGAAACTGAACTTCTGGGAATTCATACCAATAGTTATTACTTCCAGGAATAACACGCCCAGGTAAAGGTTTCCCATCTTCGTCATATTGCAGCGTGGACGTATATCCCAAACCTGTATGCTCAATTCCGATAGACCAGTAGTTTAAGCGACTATATCCGGCAAAAAATGAAGTTCCAGCATGATATGCGATCCCTTTGTACGGGTCAACATAATTGACGCAAGTACCATCACTATCCACTAGAAAATGAGAGCTAGTGCCACTTTCTCTAAAAACATCTGGAATACTTTTTCTAGTTGGAGAGGCGGTGTAATGCAAAACGATAAACTTTATATTTTTTTTATCATATTTTATTTCAGCCTTTTTAAACGCGTCTTCCCACGGGTGCCAGATAACTCCAGCGGAACCATGTGGTTCAGAATCTAAAAATTCATCTATAAATTTTATTTTGTTCAACGAATTTTCAAAATTCCGCAATTCGCTACTACCAAAAGAACTACTTGTCATTCCAATCAACAAGCATGTTCCCAAAAGATACGCCTTTTTCATAATTTTCTTCCAAACAAACTTTATGACATTGTAACATCATTTGCTTGCGACAAAGCAATACAGATCGCTATGGCTATTCTTTGTGAATTTGTGAAATGACTCCTTATCATACTGGACTTTAGCAAAAGAACGAATTTGAGTGATAATGTGACTTACATTATGACTGTGGAGGATATTTGCTTCAAGTCAAATGGGTTGATGAATGTTGAAAATGCGCGGGGGGTGTTATAAACAACCATCTGTTCTGCTGCAAAAATAAGTGGAAATGGCTCTGGATATTTGGAGATGGTAGTTTTCTGGTGTATTTCTGGCGACAGAAGAAATGCAATACTCAATCTGAGTAGCTTCGGCTGAGATTAGTGCATTTGTGACTAATTGCAGAGTATGTCCAGTGTCACGGATGTCATCGACAACAAGGCATCTACGACCAGTAACCATCGGCTTGTCAAACAAATTGCCAGTATGCTTATCAAACAAAATGAAATCTGAATTGATAAATTTTGCAAACGCTTGAGCCCTGTGTTTTGCCCCTAAATCTGGAGCGATAACTACTACACCAGAATTTATATACCTCTCCCCAAATAACTTGTGAGGAAGTATATTCTTGATGAATGGATCATCATTGAATTTGTGAATATCTATCGTAAAAATTTGCCTAATATTTAAACTTTTTAAAGTTAGCATAATATGCCTAAATGATTTTGATTTATCTTGTCTGGAATACGGGATATAAGGCATAAACAGGTCAATAATCTTAGCATGAAAAATATTTTGAATGATAAGACAATATTTTAGGAATTGCACATTGATATCTCCGACATTCGGAAACAACACTAGGACATAATCATCACGAATATCAATTTGCACAACATTAAATTCTCCATTTGAGAACTGCTGAATATTTATGCAATATGTTGTGCAACCAAAATCCTTGGCAAGAAGATTGGCAAATTTTGTCATAACTTGTTCGTGAAGTATAACCATTCAATAATCCACGCCAGTTAAATAAAGTCCATACGGAGGGGCAGTAACTCCTGCAATTCGCCGATCCTGTTTGTCCAGAAGTTCCTTTATATGTTCAGGTGAATGCTTGTGTTCGCCGATTTGCTTTAGCGTGCCAATCGTTATCCTGACTTGATTATGCAAAAACGATCTTGCAGATATCTCCATAATCACAAAATCAGCATCCCGATACACTTTGATGTTTGAGATAGTTCTAACTGGATTTTGTGCATTGCAGTGTAGCGATCTAAAAGAATTCAGATTATGTGTTCCGAGAAAATACTGAGATGCTTCATGCATAGCTTTGGTATCTAGAAATTTGGGTATGTGCCAGGCTCGATTTGCATAAATCACACTTTTTGCTCGACGATTATATATTAGATATTTATAATGTCGCATTTTTGCAGAAAATCGCGCATGAAAATCATCGGCCCCTATCTCAGATTTCACAATTACAATTGCTCGATTGAGTAGATAAAAATTGATAGCATCCGCTAATTTTGCGATGTTATTTTGCCATGCGGAAACCAATTTTTCACTAAATATCTCAAAATGAGCTATTTGTCCGGTCGCATGCACGCCAGTGTCTGTTCGCCCCGCGCCATATAATTCAATGGCTTCTGAATTATCAAAAACTTGACATATAGCTTGCTCGATAACCTCTTGAACTGATATAAAATTATTCTGCTTTTGCCATCCGTAAAAGCTTGTTCCGTCATATTCGATCGTTAATTTTATTCTCATCCCTTATTATAATTTCTTATGATGCGATTTTTCTGAAGTGCCCAGTCACGTTTTTTCAGCGTTTCTCTTTTATCTACGACATTTTTCCCTCGAGCTAGTGCAATGCTGAGTTTTAAAATGCCTTTGTGATTGAAATACATGGTAAGAGGGACTATCGTCATTCCTTTTTTTTGTATTGCATTAAAAAAACGGACTCTTTGAGACTTATGCAACAATAAAATTCGGGGGCGCCTTGGTTCGTGATTATTATAACTGGCTTGGTTGTATAGCTCTATGCTTGCATTAAACAAAAACAACTCATCTGAACCTTCCATTGCTCCTATAAAAGCTTCGTTAATACTTACTTTGCCGTTGCGCACTGATTTTATCTCTGATCCGGTCAGAATTATACCAGACTCAAGAGTTTCAGATATTTCATAATCAAACCTTGCCCTCTTATTTCTCGCAATTATTTTGAAGTTTTCGTCCGCGGTATTTGGCATAGAATCACGAAACATTCCTTATACGATATATATTTTGTCTCATTAGTAATATTAGGGTCAAGCACTATAATTTTAGGGGGCGCGATGTGGTATGTTTTTATTTTACCACATCGCGCCCCCTATACCTGTCAAGGTACGCATACGCTCAGCGACCAATGGTCAATGACCAACAGTCAATGACCAACGGTCAACGACCTTCGGTCGCTGACCTCTGATCGCTGACCTTGACAGGAAAATTATCGTCCTAAGAAGGATTTAAACGCGTTCATAAATTCTGAAATAGGATCTTCTTTTTTGCTCAGTTCCTTCATGAATTCCGTCTTTTTTGCTTCATTTTCTGTGCTACGTTCCACAATCGCAGTACTCAACTTTTCAGCAAAATCTGCATATGAATCCATAAATTTTTTTATTGTTTCTCGTCTGATTTGGTACAAAACAACATCTGATTTTGCGATGATTGTCGCATTTCGCTTTTCCCCCCGTAATAATGCCATTTCTCCGAAATAATCGCCATCCGACAAAATCGCTATAACCCTCGATGAGGTTTTTGTTTTTCCGTTTTCTTCCGTTGTGGATACGTTCAATGAAACATTTACTACTCCTTCAGCAATTATAAACATGGTATCGCCTATATCGCCCTGCCTACATATCACTTCGCCAGCTTGTACGAATAACCTTTCCATACCCTTCGCAAAATTTATTTGAATTTCTTTGTCACAATTTTTCAAAAGGCCAGAATATTTCAAGGCAGTTAGAGCATCTGTCGCCTTTTCATCTTCAAATTTCCGAACGGCATTGGTATCTATGTGGTTAATATTGATTTGTCCACTTATTTCACAAACTTTTAAACCATGCCTATGCAAATGATGAACAACCGATGAAATGACCCGGTGTTTCATCTCAGCCCCAACATCAAATGATGGTATTTTGAAAAAAACAGCAAATAATATGCCGTTTTGAAGCACCGCGTCGGCAACAACTAATGGTTCTTTTGAAGCTAATCCTGGAGTATTAGCCGTGGCTGTATACAATATTCTGCGTGCCTGCTCCACTGGAACATCGTGCTCCAAAATGACATCTATCCTGTTGAAATGAGACGGATCTGGCTGGCTGAGATTGACAATTGCGTTACTAGTCAATTTCGTGTTTGAGATATAAATTCTAGTATCATTCAAGAGTCCCAAGTCAATACAAGTCAATTTTAGCTTAAGGATCTGAGCTATGGTTCCATCTGGAAGTTTTATCCAATCGCCAACCCTGAAATCATCCTGATAAGATATGATAATGCCGGCAATCAATTCTTTAAGCGTATCTTGAGCGATAAAAGCTATACCAATTCCAGATGCTCCCAATGTTGTAAAAATGGCCATCGCAGATTTAGAATAAATCACAGTCACAATATAAACAGCAGCTACACTCAAAACCAGCGCACCAATGATGTACTTCAAAATCCCAGGTATTTTCTTTTGATGACGAATTTCAGCAGGATTTATAATCGCAGCAAACAAAATTCTAATGAAAATTATGCTCATTAAAACAACGATAAAAGATTTAGCGAGACATTCGTAATCATACATATCTCCCTTATTGTCTGGACTAATTTTGCCAGATACGCCGTATAATACGCATAAAAGAACTATAGAAAGTATACCAATAACCAGCAATCTCAATGGTTTTTTTTCCATAAGCAAATCACAGATAAAATTCCAGACCAAGTTCAGTCTAATCCAAAATAGTTAATCATATGTTAATTCTCTGCGTTAATTGAGAAGGGTATCTGGCTATCTGTTGGGGGGATACAATAAAAATTCTCGATTAGCAATGTCGTTAAAGTTAGAGAAAAATAGCAAAAATGCAATAGATATATAGAAATAGGCAGGCACAACTATTGCATAGCTGAGACATAAGTACTGCGATTAGTGTGGGACAATTTTTACATTCGTCCCTTTGTTTCTTCTTCACAACTCCAGCCTTCTATAGCTATTTACATCATCAACTCCTATGAGATTTCTACGATTTTTATTTTTGCACTTCCAATTTTTTTTATGACGCCTCTTTATTAATTTCATTTATGCCCGATTTGATAGAAAATTTTAACAATTTTAATTAAAAATGATATAAAATTCGAAATTGTATAGGTTTTTAGGCACTTATTTTTCAAAAACAGCAGAGACTTGCTGGGGATTTGGAGACAAGTGCTTTGAGAGAGGAAACATGAAAAGGACAATATTAAAATATATTCTAGCATTACCCACATGTGCAAGTTTTGCATTTTCAATGGAGAGCATTAACAAAGAACAACACGAATTAATCAATGAGATTAAAGATAGTTCGTCCGTATATGAGCAATGTAAGCAAAGTGTAGTCATCGATGCTAAGCAAGAGTGTGTAACTACACAAATAAATAGTGAAGTAAATAATAAGACGGAAGAAAAAAGTCAAATTCATATTAATGACGAAAAACAGAACGCAATTGAAATACCACAAAAAAACTCAACAGACAAAAAGACAGAAGAGAAAGCGAATACTGTGACTCAATATATGCGTACACTGACTTTAATAAGCGAAACAAATAGTCTTCAGCGAATATGGGAAAATATTGATAAATTCAATATAGATAACAATACATTAGTAGCATTGGATATAGATCAAACTATTTTAAAATCAATGGAAATTACTGCAGCCCCACGACACAAAAAACAATGGGAAGAACTGGAAGAAATATTTGCAATATTCCATCCCATATACGTTAAACAACGTAACTTTTATGTTGATATTTTTCTTAGAGAGAGCAAAGAAATATTAACTGAGAATATTTGGAAGGAATTTATAAACCATTTAAAATCTCAAGGCGCAAAGGTGCTTGTTGTCACCGCTATTAAAAACGACTATTTGATTAGCAAAGACCTAAAACCAACAAAGATGATGTGGGTAGAATTACGCCATAAGCAACTAAATGATGCAATAGACAGTGAGGAACAAACTATTACAAATGTGTTTGATGGTGATCTATCATTATGGCTTGGAGAAAAGTTTAAATCTCCATACTACTTTAATGGAATACTGACAACACGACCATGGTCGAAGGATCGGGCTGTATCGGCACTACTAAGACACTGGGGTAATTGGCGCCCAAACAAGTTGATAGCGATAGATGATCAGGAGCAAAATTTGATTGACTATGCCTTATTAAGCCTTAACAAAAATATGCAATTCATGGGCTATAAATACACAAGAGCAAACTATATACCTTTTGAGTATAAATTCGATCTAAAAAGAGCATTTTTTCAACAAATGTATCTTTTTCAAAACAAAAAATGGTTGAGTGATAAAGAGGCAGAATCAGAGTTACAAAAATGCAATATATGTGAAAAACAAAAGTTACGAGAACTAATGGAGATGTATTGCGAAACTTATAAGAAAACAGAAAATAAAAGAAGCAAGACTCCAAACATTACCACTGACCGCAACGATAATTAAGAGTATTGAATAAGAAGGATATAAAGAAATGAGTAAAAAAATAAGTATGCTGCTAGCACTGTTTTCTGTCGTCATAGAATATGAAAATGTGATGGCTGGAGAAAATTCAATTTATGGGATCAATGTAGCAGATAGCGTTGATGACATGCAGAAAATAATCGATCAATTAACCACAATGAAGACCTTTGATGCAAAAAAAACGATTGGAATATTTGACGAAGATAATACATTAGTGTACCGATATGGACCTGAAGTCGGAAATGGCGATATGAAACAGTGGTCACAACTTGCGCTAAAAATTCTTTGCTTTGATAAAAAAAATCCAAACAATATCGGGAAATGGAAGCAAACCTACTATAGGAATCACATAAAGCTTTTGGTAGAGCAGAAATTACCAGAATTCGTGAAAGGATTACAAGATAAGGGAATCAGATGTGCAGTTCTGACCTCAAAATTAAATGAAGATTTAGGCATCGATACTGAAGGAAATAAAACTAGTGCACATGAAATCTATGACAAGGAACATAAAAACTTCAAGTTAGATTTTAAAATTGGCTGGAATAGTATACCTTCTACGAAGTTAAACGAAAAAAGCAAAAACCAATTTCCGGATTTTATCGATGGAGTAATATATGCAGGCAAGTCACAAAAAGTAGATACATATAAACGTCATAATAAGGTAGTAGCTCTGCATAAATTCCTGAAATATGCATGTAATAACAACCAACTAAATGATTTAGATACAATTATAGCCATTGACGATAGAAAAACAGAACTAAATGCACTACAAGAATATGCACATGCACAGCGTTGCCAATTCATTGGAATTCTCTTTCAAGGATATACAAAATTTCCGCAACCGCAAGAATTTGATGTTCAGTATGAAACGGAACGATTAGAACGTTTAAAGAACAATAATGAATGGTTACTCCCCAAAGGAGCGCTGGAACTGTTCTATAAAGATGAGAATGGATTATGGCATTTAAAAGAAAGCTCAACATTTTCTCTTGACTCCACAATGCCCAGCATGGAGAACGAGGTAATTAGCAAATCATTAAAGCCACATGGCAAGATTGACTTGAATAGCGATAAATCATTGCTCACATTAAGGCAAAGCCCATGGGAAGTTACTCCATGAGTAACATGTATCCCGATAAATCCTATTTTGGCATCTTCGTGATTTGGAGTTTTAATCCAAACTCCGATGCCTTTATCGGATTTTTGCCCCGCAATACCAAATTCCTTTAAAACATCAATCATCCAATTTTCTAACATGATGACATATTCGTGAATATTGATATTGCGCTTTTTCAAATTAATGATCGGATAAATGACAATCTGTCCTGGAGAATGTACAGTAATTTTTCCGCCTCTATTAGGATAATAGACTGGCAAGCTAGGTGCATTTAGAAACTCTTCATGCCGAAAACTTTTTCCTGCCGAATATAATGCTTCATGTTGGGTAAAAAATATACACTCATCTTCTCCGTTAAGAACATTTTCTACAGCAATATCCATTTCTAACAAGGCGACGGGATACTTTGTTACCCCCAAATCAATAAATCGCATATTCGTGGTATTTTCTATAACAACAAGACCTTAGGGAACATGCCGCCAAACAAAATGGCGCAGAATAATAAAAACAGGGCAAATTTTTTGTGCATATCCAATATATATATTTCATTCTCAGATGGTTTCCAAAAGGCGAAATTGCTATTGTATATATGTATAACATAAGTGACCGCAGTAAGCATCAACGTTCCTAAGAAAAAAGCATAAAAAGGCGATACCTTAACAATTGATTGAAATGTAAGAATTTCAGTAACAAATCCCCAGGTGAATGGTGCGGAAATTAGGCAACAAAATGCGATGAATGTGATTATTTTGACGTTTTTAGGCACATTATTTGTCATTGATTTAATTTGGGGGATTAGTCGCGTGTTATATACATTTTCAATGACATGTGACGCAAAAAATAATATAGGCATAAGCAGGCTATGCCCAATTACAGCAAAGGTAAATCCGTTGCTTTTTATCTCGCAGAGCATGATCAGGAAAGCCGTGTTTAGATGAATTATTGAAAAATGTGCAAATATTGATTTTATATCCTTTTGAAACAAGAGTTGAGCTGTTGCGAAAGCGATGCTGATTATAATGATAAATATGACCAAATGAATATTTTCTTGCAAGACTCCTGTAAATAATGGCTGAATGAATCTAACAATCAAAAGGGAACTAAATTTCAGCACAATCGAAGCCAATAAAACTGAACAAACTGTTCGAGATTTGACGTGTGCAATTGGAAGCCAACTATAAAAAGGGAAAATAGGCATTTTTATGCCAATTCCTATAACTAACAGCCAAAATACAGTAGCATTTTTTACCCCGATTTCCTGTATCTCTTTTATATTAGTTGTTTGTGTTTCAAGATAAATCAAAATAAACGCAATTAATACTAACATAGCACTGATCATTGCATACAACATGAAATGCAAAATTGCGTCAATGGATTTCTCTTTTTGTTGAGACATCATGACATACATTGGAATTATAGAAGCTTCGATAAAAATGAATAATAAAAACAAATTCCAAGCATAAAAGGCACCAATTGCCAAAGTTTCAAAAAATAAAATAGATATGAGAAAAAGCTTTTTCGTTTTATGCTTTGTTATCCAGAGGATGCAAATAAAGCAAATAAGACAAATTATTGGAACAAACATTGCTGAGAATGCATCAATTCCAACTCTATACTCTACTAGGCTTTTACTAAAAATAGCCACTTCTTCAGTAATGATTTTTGATTCATAATCGAAAGCTCCAGATACAATCAAAGAGAAGCAAAATGTAAAGGCAGTTGTCCATAAGGACACAGATTTTATACCCAAAACATTTTTTTTCTCAATCAATGCTATGAACAATATTCCAATAATGGGCATTAGCGTTATTATTGTCGCAAGAGGTAATCCGAACATTAGCCTATTTCCGTTTCAACGATAATAAATATTATGCACAACGTTAAACCAAATAAAATCCAAGTAATATGATTTTGCAAGTAATTTGCATGAGTTTTTTTTAAAAAAATTCCGACGCAATAGAGTTCCTTAAATGTTTCTACATTGCACATATGAGCAATTTGACGATATCGCATGTCAAATATTCCTGCGCATTTCATGATGATATCAGTTATAGCTGTTATGCCTTTTTTATAAAATCCATGCTTACGTATTAAAAGTGCTATTTTTTCGTTTATGCGATTACTTGTTTTTCTTTCAAATAACACGATGATGGACATGGCAACAATAATCTGAAAAAGAATATATGACGAGTCCAAAATATTATTTGTTGAAATGTATGTCATTTTTTCTCCATCAAATCCCAAATGTCCGGCTTTAAAAATGTCCCAAATGATATAGGAAGCAAAAAGTGAAATTGTTGCTAAGCTCCAAAAAGGAATATAGTTATATTCATTGGATTTCGATGATCTGAAAAACGTCATCTCATCTGCTTTTGTTTCTCCATAAATTGATTGAAAAAGCATTCTAAAGATAGCCATTACGTTTATTATTGTCGCTAGAATAGTCGCCACCAACAGAATTGTGGAATCTGTATTTTTAATTATCGTCGACAATGCAACTTTTGGAAAAAATCCAGTTAATAATGGAAATCCAGATGCAAATAAAAATGAAATCCAGACAATGTTTGTAATTTTGGGGGCTATTTTGACAATTCCCCCCATACGATTTATATTTTTTTCACCGGACATCGCTGATATCAAATATGCAAAGGCTAAAAATAATATGGATTTAAAAAATGCGTGACACATCATGTATAAAATTGCTACTGAATAAGCTTCCAATCCGCAAGCTATAAACATAATCCCTGCTGAAGATGCGGTAAGACAAGCTATGATCTTCTTAAGATTATTATGCGCTAAAGCACAAAATCCCATGTATATTGAAGTCACTGTTCCAACAATATACATCATCTGCTTTAAAATTAAAAATTGTTCGAATATAAAATGAAATTTTGTTATAAAAATTATTCCGATCGCAATAATTGTCCCTGCGTGGATCAGGATGGATGCAAAAATATTGGCTTTTGTTGCATCAACCAACCAATATGAAAATGGCATCTGAGCTCCTTTGCACAGGCAGGCAATTAAAAACAAACAAGCCGGCAAAAGAGATATATCTTTTTTGCTTATTTCTGATATTTCAAAACTTTTCGTTTCTAACACTAATAGAACTGTTCCAATCAAGAACAAGATACTTGCAAATTTATTAAATACAAAAACTTTTGTAGCTTCCATTTCTGCATTCTTTTCGAGACTAACTAAAAATGCAGAAATTAGGCCTAATGTTTCTAGTGCAATATAAAACTGAAAAATATTATTTGATAAAATCGCAACGCACATAAAGAATATAAAAACATTCAAAACTCCAAATTTTTGGCATACATCTTTTTCAAAACAAATAATGGGTTTTGCGTAATATAAACAAAGCAAAATAACGTTTATTATTAGACAAAATAAAATTTCAATTTGCCCAAAATTAAACGAAAAAGAAAAGTTAAAATCTAAAAAATTAAACCAATTCAGTTTTACAACATGTTTTTCAGAAAATAACTGCACAAAGAAGGTTAATATCGAACATATAGCCCCTAACTTTCCTATCAGCAAACGATTTAATGTTATTGCGCAAATTCCTGAAAAAAACAACATTCCTAATGGAAACAACTCGAGCATTTAATCCTCGCCAAGAAAATCGATATTCTTTTCCTTAAGTTGTGTTGTGTATATCGCATAAACAACACTTATGGTAATGCCACTCAAAATCACGGCTATTAAAGCAATTAGTTCTCCAAAACTGTTACCAAAAAAACAGAAATTTAACACAGATGCCAAAATCATTATTTCAATCGAAATCAGCAAGCGTACGGTATCCCCTTGCCGAAAAATACCTATTAATCCGATGCAAAATAAAAATATCGAAGTCAAAAGAATGGCATTACCAGACACATCAACTCTCCATCGACATTATGGCATTTCGTGTTGTGACATACATATCATCTGATGTTTCCTCCATCTCGAACATTATGTCAAGCAAACTTGCTCGTTTTACAATGACGTTCGCCCCATATATGCAATAGTATAATCTTCGACGTGTATTCTTTTTCCAATGTTCCAAAGAAATCTGAGCTACAGGGTCTATCGGAAGTTGCATTATGTTTCCAACGCCAGAACGGAAGCTACCAGGCCCTAAGACCGGCAATACCAGATACGGTCCCGACTGCATGCCCCATTTTTTGAATGTATCTCCTAAATTAGTATTTTTCTTGTCTAACCCCATTTTGGATGCAACATCAACAGTACCGAAAAAACCAAACAGCGTATTTATGATGAAACGAAATGTGGTCTTTACAACGTATTCAGAATCTCCTTGTAAAACAAAATTGATAAAATCTACAGGAGAGAAAAAATTGCTAGCAAAATTGGCAATGCCGATTTGCAAAAAATTTGGGAGAATATGTTTATATGTCATCGAAAGTGGAATTAAAAATACCTTATCAAGGGCATCGTTTACTTTGAACATTAGCCTATTAAATGGTTCTAGTGGATCATATACGTTGTCTAATTCATCTTCCACCAGGGGCGATTCATCAAAAGACCATTCGCTTTCTGTTGGATTTTCTGACGTTTGTGTGATATTTTGGGCAAATACTGGACTAGGTTCTATAAAAACAGCTCCTTCAAAAATGAGCAGTAGCATCCAGAAGCGCAGAATTTGCATATCAGCACCATGACCTAACCATCTGTTAAAAATTGTACTATGATTTTTTCAAAACTAGATAAAATTTCGGATGCGACCATAATTAGGGGGGGCGATGTGGTATGTTTTTATTTTACCACATCGCGCCCCCGAAGCCTGTCAAGGTACGCATACGCTCAGCTCCCTTTGGTCGCTGACCTTGACAGGCGGGATACTATTTAGCTGAAAATAATTTGCATAGCCATGAAGAATATGTTAGAATATTCATAGGATGGCATTTGTGCTCGTATGTTTTTTGGAGGAATTGCTATGATAAAAGACTTGCTTGTAGCAAGCGTGAGTTGTTTAGTTTGTGTTAATACTTATGCGACCACATTAACACAAGACGAAATAAAGACAAGACTAAAAGGGTTAACCAAGATAGATTATGGAATTTGGGCTTATGAGAGAATTGCACCTCATGAAAATTCACATTGGATAAAACGATCGGGACTATTCAATAGTGCTGTGACTGTGATAGGAGATGCAATCAGTAAGATCTTGGTAAATTCCGATGAGTTCGAACTTGGTGAGGATGAAAATCCGAAGGAACTTATAACATTTAAAGCGAATCCGGAAGGCTATGATCGTTCTAACTGGAATGCATTCATCTGCTATAATTTTATAAACCAAATTGTCAAAGCCAGCATAAAAAGACAGAGAAATATAGATGTTGAACAAATATTTAAAGATATACAGGACAAGGCTTTGGCATTTTATGAAGATAAAAATATAGTAAATTTAAAAAGTAAGTTAGAAACAAGTATTTCTGATATAAAGAAATATAATGACGTGCTAAATTTAGATGGATTTCTTGATTCATTCGGTGACCTAAAACGCGACGAAATACTAGACATCGATTACGTTATAATGTCATCTAATTCTAGAGGTCTGAGGCAGATGAATGTACGAGACTTAAAGCAAAATGAAATATGGATTCAAGGTTGTGATGAATATTTTCAAATACAGAAAGAACGATACTCAGTGTTCTGGTGGATAAAACAAGCTTCTGGCTTAAGTTACCCTTTGCGGGGCAAGTTTTTAGGAAATGCTTGTAAGTTTGAATTATGTCTGAAATACGACGAGAAAAACGAGGTATGGAAAGCTTCCGAAATAACTCCATTCAAAAAAAATAAAGTATCTAACACCATATGAACAAAAGGAAGTCACAAAGATATTATATGATAAGAATCATATAGCTAAGAATAAAGATCAAATACAAAAAGTAGAAGTAATCATATGTGACGATGCTAAGTCTAAACAGAGCCTTTTTAGCTCCAACAAAAAGTACAAATATGAAGACACAACAGAGGCTGCTAAAGACATTGTGAAAAATATCATAACAGATAACAAGGCTTATACCAAGAGCGAAAAGAAAGAATTACCGTCAGCCGACTTTTGGGCGAGGTTCGATATAACAGCATGGGAGAAAGAAAAGGAAACGGTGAAAAGCGACCTAAAGGCAGTCTTAGAACCAATCGGTCTCGAACTAGATGAGGAGAAAATTTTTGGTGACTAAATTTCAAAACTGACAAGCATCGAGGGGCGTCTTGAAAACGTTCCTCGACAGATAGAGATAGTTCAACAAGCGAGAGTTTATTTTAAATTCCGCAAAGCATGAATTATCAAGTCATTTGCAGTGATATTAGCGCCCAGTTCCGATGATATTTGTTGCAATAGTGGCAGTATTTTTGATTTTTTATAACCCAGGCTGATTAGCCCCAGCATTGCATCATTTATGGCGGAATTACTTTGCAGCTGGACATCTTTTATAGCCACCAACGTCTTATCCTTCAGCTCCAGCAAAATCCTTTCGGCTGTCTTTTTCCCAATCCCTGAAACTCGGCTTAGAGGCGTTGCATCTTGGGTTGCCACCGCTGTTGCAATTTCACTTATCGATAAAGTCGATAAAATCGCTAGTGCTGAACGTACCCCGATGCCATGAACATTCAGCAAAACCCGAAATACACCAATTTCCTCCTTTGTCTGAAATCCACACAAAAACTGCGCATCCTGCTTGATGATATGCTCTATTTGCACTGATAGCCTCTCACCAACAATACTCTTTTGCAATAACGAAGACGTTGCATACACCTGATAACCGATGCCATTTACATCGATAATTATCGAATCATCGAGTATTGCATCAACAATGCCGGTGAGTTTTGCTATCATCTGCCACAGCTTCCATTGCAATTGCAACATCCGACGTGATTTTTGTTTGTCACAACAAAACCATGTCCAAAGCTATTCTCGACAATATCTATTGTCGTGCCTTTGATTAAAAGCTCCAGCGCTGGGTCGTAGTAAAAATTCACACTATCTACGACCACTTTCGTTTTATTTACATCCTCTTCAGTTTCATATGCTAGAGTGTAATCTATTCCAGAACATCCGCCGGAGATTACTGATATTGTTATTCCGACGCTTTTATTCTCAGCTAACAACTCCTTTATTTTAGATATAGCTTTTTCACTCACTGTTATCATATCCGTCTCCTTATTCTTCTTCGCTTGATAATTTTTTACTGCTGCTTCTATCGCTTCCTTCGCCAGCACAGAACAATGTTTCTTTATTTCAGATAACTCTAGCGAATTTGCGACATCAGCATTTTTTATTTGCAATGCTTCATCTATACTCATTCCTTTAAGCAAAGTTGTCACTTTTTCCATTGATGCAATAGCCGAAACACAACCAAATACCTTGAATTTCGCATCAGTTATTTTGTCTTGCTCATCGAAACTGAGTTGCAACTTCATAACATCACCACACAATGGCGAGCCAACGATACCAGTTCCAACATTTGGTAAATCTTCATCAAGACTTCCCATATTCTTGATATTTTCATAATATTCCAATGTTTTTTCACTATACTTCATAATATTCGCTCCTTATCTTTTAAATACGCTATCTATGTCAATTCCAGCCTTTATCATATCCCAAACTGGGCTCATATTTCGAAGTTTTTTGGTAGCGCTCACTAAATCATCTATAGCAACTCTGATATCAGCCTCAGTTGTGCTCTTCCCAATGGTTATCCTGAGCGATGATTGTGCAATATCGGCCGGTACCTTCATTGCATCCAAAACGTGCGAAATCGACAAAACGTTGGAAGTGCAAGCCGATCCGGAAGAAACAGCGATATGTTTCGCCTCCATCATGAGCGCCTCCCCCTCGCATCCCCTGAAACTCATGTTGATAATCCCGGGATAGTTTGATTTTTCGGAACCATTGATATAAATTTCTTCCAACTGCGATTTAATTCCATCTATAAATATGTTCCTGAGTTTTACAGCGTGTTGCCAATTTTTATCTATATCTTTATTTGCAATTTCAATGGCTTTGCCCATCCCAACGCAAAGACATACTGGAATAGTGCCCGCACGTATTCCAAATTCTACTTCAGGATTAGCTCTCGGCACTCGCAGATATTTCTTATTTGCCTTTTTGCAGAACAAAATACCGATGCCCTTAGGTGCGTATACCTTGTGACCAGATGCACTCAAAAAATCAATATCTAAGTCTTGCACATCTATTTTTGTTTTCCCCAACGACTGAGTCGCATCAACGTGTACTAAAACGCCGTGTTTATGGCATATATCAATAATATTGCGAATATCTTGCATAGTTCCGGTTTCGTTGTTTATGTGACATATTGATAACATCCCAACATTGTCATTCAGTGCGTTTTGTAATGTTTCAATTTCCAGAATTCCTTCGCGATTTACCTCCAAAAATTCAACATTGAACCCGTTTGATTTCAGATAATTTGCGACAGTTAGTGTCGCCTTATGCTCCGTGGGCAATGTTAAAAAACGGCTTTTGCCAGCTTTTTGCAATGACTTCATCGTCCTAATTACTGCAATATTGGTAGATTCGGTTGCTCCACTTGTGAATATGATTTCTTCAAAATTCGCATTCAGAGCATCTGCTACCCGCATACGCGCCACATCCAGTGCATCTTTTGCATCCATTCCAAACTTATGCAAAGAATTTGGATTGCCGAAAACTTCCGTAAAATATGGCAACATTTCCTGCAAAACTGCCGCGTCACAAGGCGTCGTTGCCGCATAGTCAAGATATATCATAGCTTAATCCACAGATTTCAACATGAACACTATATGATAGCAAATATTGTGAAACAAATATGCCACAACTAGGCTATTGGCATTGAGTAAAATTATTTAAAATTTTATGGGACTTTTTAAAATTTGACAGACAACAAAACCGCATCATAATCTTAAATCAGATCCGGGGAGGACACTGGTGGTCGCAACAGGACTTGAACCTGTGACGCCTGCGATGTGAACGCAGTGCTCTACCAGCTGAGCTATGCGACCGTAAAACTCTCAAGATCACAATCAAATTTTAGTTTAAACCTTTTTTATTTTCAAGGAGTAAAATATGAATATATCTATTGATAACCAAACTGTAAACACTGACTCTAAAAAATTTTTGAATTTCTTAAGAGGAAATCAGAATGATCAAGCAACGATTGATCTTCCTACCTCAATCTCGGATTCTATAACGAGCAAAATTCAGATTTTGAGTCCAATAAAATCACTTGCGAAAGTGACCTATACATCCAACGATAGGCTTGATGTTGTCGTGGATACAAACGATTCTGAAGCGTCTGGTTGGATAACTGACGAGCTTATAAAGTGTGAGGAAATATCAGCGATTTCAAAAGTCTCGATACATTTACATCAACTTTTTGCAAAACCGCGAGTTTCACACACTTTACTCGAGGATGATACTGCCAATGTCGAAGAGTTTATTCACGACAAGATTACAACACAAATGGCCGCTTCAGAGAATAAGTCATTTTTATTTGGCGATGGAATTTCTCAACCTAAAGGTATTTTGAAGTATGACATTTCAATTGGAGAGCAAAAACCACGTCAAATCGAGGGCATTGTTGGGGGAGAACCGGGTAAAATTACCGATTATACAAAAATTGTCGAGCTCATGGAGAAGCTACCGTCGAAATATCTCGCGAATGCAACGTGGATTATGTCGCGCAACGCAGCATCTCACATACGAACATTAAAAGACGGGACAAACGGCAAATTTTTGTGGCAAAACTCGATTGCGCACGGTGTGCCGGATACTTTGCTAGGTTATCCTGTTGTCATTTGCGACGATATGCCGAAAATTTCTGAAAAAGAAGCAAGTACACCTGTGCTGTTTGCAAACCTATATGAAGGTTACCAGATTGCAGAAAAGCCGGTGATAAACATACTGAAAGATCCATTTAATGCGAAGCCATATGTTGAGTTTTACGCAACAAAACGCATTGGAGGGGACGTTGTCAATTTCGACGCAATAAAAGCACTAGTATTGAAAAAATAAATAAACAGGGAAGTTTCTGCTTCCCTAACTGAATAAGGATGTGATAAAATTCCGCATTAGTTATTATGTAAATAGTAGGAGAAAAGTATGAAAAAGATTTCATTGGCTATAACAATTCCAACTGCAGTTTTTGCAACAACACAGATTAGCGAAACGAATGCAACTCAAATTAATGGTTTTGAATTTTATGCTGGAATAAATTCAGGTATCAGTCTCAGTTGGTATGACATTGGCAAAAAAGATCTGTCACTAAATACACAAGTCGTAGCTGCCGATGCAAATGCCTGGAATACAACATCAATTTGCAAAAACAAACTTGTTCCATTTTTAGAAGCGGAATTCGCAACGCAATACTTGATGAATAACCTATTTATCGGAATGAGTATTGCGGGAGGAGTAGCCTTCGGAGGAAAATACACTGAAAACGGATATAAATACTGTGATTCAAATAACAATGCTTTAAAACAGGCGTTGAACATATATTTCGAGAAAGAAGCAATAACAATAGCAAAACAAAAATATCATCTATCATTCATGCCATATATAGGCTATAGAACAGATCCAAGAACAGATATATATGTAACATGCGGATTAAAAATGGTCGCAACCAAATATTTCGGTGGAGAAACAAAATGCACATATCACCCCGTTATAGGCTGTGGAACCAAGTATAGTTTTAATAAAGATTGGTTTCTAAAGTTTGAATGTAGCTACGTTTTCCAAAAAAAGAAAAAACTATCCGAAAACTTTAAATTCACAAACGGGCCGGACACTTATGATGCCAAAACTAAAGCAACCGTAAAACATGGAGAATACGTGTTCAAATTTGGTATTGGTCGCAAATTCTAATAAGACAGGTGGAGCTATTTCGCGTATTTAGCTCCATATCTCTGCTTTTTGCAATTTGGAAAATCGCTAAAAATAATAAAATTGTCTAAAAAGATATTTTGAACAAATAGCTCTATCTATATCTTATATATAAACTTTTACTACAATTATTCAGAATAGTTTTTTTATGAAATATGACCAGCCTGTCAAGGCTAATAAGCTTAGGCACTGCCTGAAGCGTGCCTTGACAGGCTCCGGGGCGTGATGTGGTAAATTTATGACAATACCACATCGCGCCCCAATCACACATTTTTGAAAGGAAAGTATAAATGTCTATATCTTTATTACAAGCGGCGCTTTCATTAGCACAATTTTCACCTAAAATAGCAAAGTGGCTTTCAGGCACAAAAGCGGAATCCATTTCAGAAAAAATACTGGATATCGCAAAGGAGGTCACTCACAGCTACACCGAACAGGAAGCTGTCGACAAAATCAAATCAGACAAGCGAATGCACCAGTTATTTGAAAAAGCATTGCTCGATTCTGAACGACAAATCGAATTAGCCGTAATTCGTGACAAAGAAAATGCTAGGACACGTGATATTGCTATCATCAATTCCGGACGACGCAATCGACGTGCCGATATTATGGTCATCTGTGCAGCTATCGGGCTCATAGCATGCCTTGGCGTTATTTGCCTCTATAAACATGACCTGCCCGGCGAAGCTGTCGGCATTATTTCGACTATCGCCGGAATTTTCGGAGCATGTCTCAAAGATGCCTATAACTTCGAATTTGGCTCATCACGAGGCAGTAAGGAAAAAGATCAAACCGTTGCAAATGTGTTGAATAAACTGAGCTAAGCAATACGAGCGAATAATAGCGATATTATATCGGGAGACATAAAGGGAGCACAGATGACAAAATTAATAAAAATTTTTCAGAATTTATAACTTTGACCGCACGGTAGAACAAGGACTATAATAGCGACAGACGGTTGCTTTGCGTGAATACGTTGTGAAACTCATAAAAGTTTGCGATATTGAAATTTCAAATATCTCTCAGTTCGTTTTTATAGGAGGTCCCTGCGCGATTGAATCGCTGGAACACTGTCTTTTTATGGCACATGGCATCAAAAATATTTGCGATAAATTGGAGATTAGTTATATATTCAAGTCGTCGTTTGACAAAGCTAATCGGAGCAGTTTTTCTGGAAAGCGTGGGATTGGCATTGACCAGGGACTTGACATTTTATCTGAAGTTAGAAAACAAGTCGGCATTCCTGTTTTAACCGACGTACATTTGCCAGAACAATGTAAAAAAGTGGCTAAAGTTGCCGATGTCTTGCAAATACCAGCATTTTTATGTCGCCAAACAGATTTGCTTAGAGCTGTTGCAGAAACTGGAAAAGTCATAAATGTTAAGAAGGGGCAATTTATTTCTCCAAGCGATATGAAAAATGTTGTTGCAAAACTCGAACATTTTGGCGCAAAAGATATAATGCTGTGTGAGAGGGGAGCATGTTTCGGTTATAATAATCTGGTCGTTGACATGCGTGGGTTGCCGATAATGGCGAAGACTGGATATCCAGTGATATTTGATGCAACGCATTCGGTTCAGTTGCCATCGGCGAATGGCGATTGCTCTGGGGGAGAGCGTGAATTTGCACCATTTTTAGCGCGTGCAGCGATCGCAGTTGGAGTTGCTGGAATTTTTATGGAAGTGCACGATAACCCTGACACAGCACCGTGCGATGGCGCAAATATGGTGTATCTGCGGGATTTGGAGCAGATTTTGATCGAATTGGTCGTGCTTGACAAAGTTTCGAAACAATATATACGGAGAATTTGATGAATTACAATGAAAATTTAAAGAAACTTAGAAATGAATTAGATGCTGTTGGAGCTGATGCCGTGTTAGTTTCAATGAATAATTTCTTCGGAAATTTTAATGCTGAATGCTCGAGTATTGCTGAAATTTCAGGATTTACTGGTTCAAATGGAAGAGCAATAGTCTCAAGAGACAGGGCTATTTTGTCGGTCGATGGAAGGTACACAAAGCAAGCTAGCGAACAAACAGATAATGAAATTTGGGAAATAAAGACGTATCCAGAATTCGATACAAACGCCTTGGCGAAAGAACTCGTGGCGCCCGGGCAAACACTGGCTGTCGGTGCATTTTCGATAACTTATAAGTCGTATTTGTCTCTCATAAATGCTTCAGAGAATTCCGGATTTAAAGTGAAAGTTTTGAACAAGTTCTTAACGACAGCGCCGAAAAAATCGTCAAAAAATATATATCTGATAGATAATGACCGAGGAACCAGGATATCGCGCATACAAGAAACGTTAGCGAATGGTGAAATTGCGCTTTTAACTGATAACGCGATAATTGGCTGGATATTTGGCGTTAGGTGTGCACCGAACGCTGAAAAATGCGTGTTGCCAAATTGTGTCGCAATGGTGCCACACAACGGAGAGCCTATGCTATTTAGTGATTTAAATCCTGAAGATTCGCATGATGATTTTGAGTTTTTTAATATCGAACAATTTGAGAATGTCATTAAAAGCTTGCCAAAATCTGAATTTGTTTTGGATTATTCGCGCACAAGTTTGTATTTTCCAGAAGTATTGCAACGCAATGGATTTTCCATCAAGCAATCCAAAACAAATTATGGAATGTTTGAAGCAATAAAAAATGAGGCGGAAATAAAGAATATGAAAATCGCTTGCGAAAAAGCGTCGCTGGCATTTATAAAGACTTTAGCATTCGCAGAAAATGTTAAAAATACAAGCGAAGTTGAAATAGCTGAATTTTTCGAAAATGAACTGAAAAAGTATGATGATTTTGTTTCATTAAGCTTCAATTCGATTTCCGCATTTGACAAAAACACCTCGATTGTGCATTACAACCCCATGACGCATGGTAATACACAAATCAATAGAGATGGTTTGTTTTTGTTTGACGCTGGAGCTCATTTTAAAAATGCAACAACAGATATGACGCGAACTATATACCGTGGCATACCGGATCATGGGACATTATCCCATGGGGCAAAAAAGATTTACACATCCATCCTGAAATCTCTCATACTGTTCTCATCAGCGAGTTTTCCAGATAAATCAAAAGCTTATTCGATAGATGCGATTGCGCGGCTTTTCGTTTGGAACGAGGGATATGATTACCACTTCGGGACGGGACACGGCGTCGGGAGTTTTGCGAATGTTCATGAACACCCGCGAATATCGTTTAATTCGACCGAAGAGATAACTGGAAATATGGTTGTTACTGTCGAGCCTGGGATTTATCGAGATGATTTCGGAATGCGACTGGAGAACATGCTCTTGACAAAGCCAGCAGAAGCGCCTGGATTTATCGAGTTTGAAACGCTAAATTTTATTCCATTCAGTCGAAAGTTGATTGACGTCGAAATGCTCACTAGCGTGGAGATAGTTTGGCTGAACGAATATCACCAGAAAATCTTCGACAAATTCGCCAATTATTTAACCGAAGATAATGTAACGTTGAATTGGCTTAAAGAAAATACGAGGACAATATGAATATAAAGAATTTTGAAAACTTCAAGCAATTTGTGTCAGAGAATAATTGCAAGCGGTGCATTATCAGGTGTGACTTGAATTTGCCGTCCGATATAGAAGATTTATCGCGTGTATACGCTGTTAAAGACACGATACTTTTCGTTGCGGATAGGGGGCTTCAGGTTATTTTGATTTCGCACTACAAGCGTCCGAAACTGGAGGATGTTGACAATCCAAAATTTTCGTTAAAGCAAATTGTGCCAAGTATCTCAAAAGTGCTTGGGCAAGATGTAGCTTTCGAGAAGCGATCGATTTTCGATATCGATCCGAGTAAAATTACTGCGCCGATAACTTTGCTGGAAAATCTGCGATTTTACGAAGGTGAAACGAAAAACGATGATGCCCTAGCGAAACGTTTGGCGCGATTTTGCGATGTTTATATAAACGATGCGTTTTCAGTGTCTCACCGTGCGCACGCTTCTGTTTGTGCGATAACAAATCACCTGCCGTCGTTTGCTGGATTGTCGATGATGAGGGAAATCGAGGGGATAACCAAAGCGACAGAGAATATTAAACGACCGTATGCCGCAATTATTGGCGGAGCTAAAGTTTCGACAAAAATTGATGTGTTAAAGAAGTTGTCTTTAGATGCGGATTATTTGGTTGTTGCGGGAGCTATGGCAAACACGTTTTTAGCAGCGCAAGGGCATGACATGAAGAAGTCACTGATTGAGCCAGAACAATTTGAAACAGCATGCGAGATTATGGCAAATGCGAAAGCTGAGATTGTCTTGCCGACTGACTTTCTTGTGTCGCCGAATGCCACGACAGACGGAGTACAGTGCGATTTAGCTGACATCCCGGATGATTGCGGATGCTTCGATATTGGCGCAAAATCAGTCGCACGCATCATAGAGATAATCGACAAGTCGCATACCTTGCTCTGGAATGGAACGCTTGGGTTGTTCGAATGCGCTAACTTTCAATATTCCAGCCGGATTATATCCAAACACGTTGCCGAGCGTACCAAAAACGCCGGACTTATATCAATCACAGGCGGTGGGGAGACCATAGCCTCACTTGGCGAATACAAACCTGACATGACGTTCGTCTCAACAGCCGGTGGCGCATTTTTGGAATATATCGCGGGATACGAACTGCCGGGAGTTATGGCTTTATCAAACTAGTAATAGAGGAACTAGCTAAATACATGGATACGAAAATGCTCTGCTTTTAAGCAGTGTTTTGGAGTTATTTGTAGAACTGCTCGAACTTTATCCCCATATTTATTAAAAAAATTAATTTTTTAAAAATGGGCGAAACAATTCAGGATACTGCCAAGCGATATTGGTAGATCGTACCGCGCAATATGATGTGTAGTGCATGTAATTTGTGGATATTGTATGAATAGATGATGCTTTGCATATGACGCACAGTCAATTTTTACACGGGTTGTAATGCATGAATATTGTCTCGCAACATATATGTTTCATTTGTAGCAGATGCCCATATTGCTTTTCTCGGAAGGCAAATCCATTTTTAAGATGCAACACGAAGGATTTGAGAATTAACGAAAAATTAACATACGTGTCATAGACTTTCTATTGGGAAGGATTACGACTAGGAGATGGCATTGTTATGGATGCGCGGCTAGCGAAAGTTTTCGTAATAGCTGTATCAATAGTGGCTGTTACTGTCGTGGCATATACCGTAGGTATACGAACGATTGGTATGTGCACTAACGATGTCTGTAATGAAGCCTCTCCTTTTTGGCAAACATCTGCAAACAGATCGTCTGCTCAAAACGCATCCTCTAGAACTTTACAGTTCCAGATCCCTCGTTACAAGAATATACAATTTGTGCATGAAAAAACGCTCTTAAAGAGGAATCCTACCTGCGGAAATTTGGCGGATATTTTGACGCGTGGAGAGATAGTAATTTGTGCCCTAAAAAAGCCATATAATCAATTTTTTCAAATGAAGACAAAAAATGGATACATTGGGGAAGATATCAGATTGGCGACGGAGTTAGGGCGAGCATTAGGCGTAAAAGTCATATACAAAATGGCCTATGACACAAACGAGGACGTTGTAAATGCGATACATAATGGAGAAGGAGACATTGGTCTGGCTAAACTGTCCTATACAATGGAGAGAGCCCGAAAAGTTGCATATTCTAGACCGTATGCTGTTGTGAAAAAAGTTGTTCTGTTGAATAGAATAACAATGATTGATAAAGACAAGCAAACACTAAATAAAATTTTAAATAATCTAAACGCTAAAATAGCTGTCATGCAAAACACGAGTTATATAACTTTCGCAAAGGATTTGTTTCCAAATGCTCAAATATATGGCGAAACAGAATGGGAAAATGGAGCTGTCAAAAAACTCGTGAAAGGAGAAGTTGTTGCGCTTATTCGAGATGAATTGCAAATAAAATCCTTAATGAAGGAGCAACCAGAACTTTTGTTAAATTTTATTCCTATAACTTTAAAAGACCAATATGATTCTATTTCGGCAATAACCAATCTAAAAGCGCATTCTTTAGTCTCGTATATTGATAAATTTTTAGAAAACGAATATAAGGTTCGCACTGTAAAAGAAATACTGCATATTTATAAGGATTATCTAAAATGAATATTTTAAAGATGTTTTTTTCCCAAAATAGAAAATTAAGAACCGAAATTTTGGTAACGTTCTCTTCCCTGTTGCTTATTTTTGTGAGTTGTGAAATTTTTTACTCTACCGACGCAAACAAAAAAATTGTTTTACAGTTTGAAAAAGATTTCTACTCCGATAAAATTTCATCAATGACTGCGAATTGGCTGGATTCATATTTTAGCCAAATTGAACTCATAGTAAGCGTTTTATCCAAAAATAAGTTATTTGAACAAGATGTCTTGATTAATGGCTTTGCAGACTTTGAAGAACTGTTTAAGGTGGCGTTGCGAAAAACAGAGTTTGCTTTGAGCTTTCAACTCACGCTTAATGATGGCTCTATGCTACAAGTCAGGAATATTCGAGGCTTTACATCATTTCAGGGCAATTTGTCACATTCTCTGCCAGAGTATGCGACGTATGCTGTCAGAAAGATGGAACTTATACCAGGAGAAGAGAACATATCCGAATCTTGGGAATACCTGAATAATGACTTTACTCCCATCATTAAAGAAAATTTGCCTGTCGCGCAATATGATCCGCGCGAAGGAGGATGGTATATCAACACAGTTGTCAATAAAAAAACATTATGGAGCGAGCCATATAAATTCAAGACGAGTGAAAAATTTGGTGTAACAGTTTCTGCCCCAATTTTGACAGAAGAAAAAAAAAGAGTTCATGGAGTAATCTCTATCGACTTTTCATTAAACGATTTTGCTGATTTGCTTCACAATGTCAAAACAACTGCGAACTCTTGCATTAGATTAATCAATGATAAAAACGAGATTATTGCTTCCACTCTTGATAACGAAAAAATAGAACCGAAAAAAGAAACTAAATCCGGCGCAGATCAGTTGCTCAAGGTTGCAGAAATAAATGATGAAAGTTTACAGATTGCAACTAAAAACCTTATTGGTGGAAACGAAACACATGTCACATATGAGACTAGCGATGGGAAAGCTTTTATTGCATCAAAAAGAAGACTACATAGCGTTCCATTTTCGATACTAACTATTACCCCGCAATCCGATTTTACTGATGAATTTGATCGTTTTCAGATAAATATGTTTTTGTTGTCATTATTTGTCTTTTTGCTTGTAGGGTTGGCGGTTCATTTGTTTTCGCACAGAATATCAGCACCAATATTGCGACTTTGCAAGTCTGCTATTTCTGTTAGAAAAATGGATTTGGAAAATTATCTGAAGCCTCTACAGTCCAACATTTTGGAAGTAAAAGAACTGTCATCAGCAATAGAACGAATGAACACAAGTATCTCTGCGTTTTCAAAATATGTGCCGAAAGAAATAGTACACGGAATGGTGAAATCCAACGTGAAAGCATGCATTGGAGGCATAACCAAAGAAGTGACAATGTTCTTCTCAGATATAGAAAAGTTTTCTACTGTCTCCGAAAAATTACCTGCCGAATATCTAATTTTTCATCTTTCCGAATATTTTGACGAATTAACCAAAATCATAGCAAAGCATAACGGCATAATTGACAAATACATTGGAGATTCAATTATGGCTGTTTGGGGAGCGCTAAGTCTCGATGATAACCAAGTTATCAATGCTTGTGAAGCTGCATTGGATTGCCAGCAAATGCTACAAACATTAAAAGATAAATGGATATCGCTGGGAAAGCCGCCTTTGCCAACCAGAATTGGACTTCATTCTGGCTCTGCTATTGTCGGGAATATCGGTTCTCAGGATAGAATGAACTTTACTGCTATTGGAAATACCGTTGATATAGCCTCCAGTTTAGAAGGAGCCAATAAAGTTTATGGAACTTGGATTTTAGCATCCGAGACAGTAGAACGAAAGGCTCGTGACAAAATTTTGTTCAGAATCATTGACAAAGTTGCTGTTAATGGAAGTCATGATGGCGTCACAATTTTTGAACCACTATGTTCTTTACAAAACGCTAACGATATGTACTATGAAATGTTGGAACTTTGCTCAAAATCCAAAGAAGCATTTGAGTTATACCAAAATCAGAATTTTAAAGACGCTCTGAAGTTATACTCAGAAATGTCAAAAACGTTCCCAGAAAAAGCCGCTTCAATCAATGTTTTGATCAAGCATTGCGAAGAATTTTTGGAAAATCCTCCGAAAAGTTGGGACGGGATCAATAGGTTATGGTGAGAGCATGAACATGATTGGGACAATATCAAAAATTTTAAGTAGCGGATACGCAACAGTGATCGGAGCTGTATGTGCAATTTTTATAGGTGTATGTTTTCCTGACACGGGCAAATTATTCGCATTACCTGGCAATATATTTTTAACTTTGATCTCTATATCTATAATCCCAATTATATTTTCTTCTGTAACATGCAGCATCATAAAAATGATTTCTAACAAAGTTGCGGAAATTACTGTCCCCAAGATAATATTCACATTCATGAGCATACTAATCTTGGCAGGAAGCATCGGAGTCTTAGTTGGTCTAACTTCCCCATCTAATAAAACAATCATGAGCTCCAAACTTATAGCGGACATGGTTTTTCAAGAGATGCAAAATTCCATTGCTGAAGTATCTCTTTTTGATTCTATTGACAGCTTACAAAAATTTTCTTTTGCTGATTTTATTTCAACTTTGTTGCCTAAAAATCCTTTTGCTGCATTTGCGGAAGGCAACATAATCCAAATATTATCTGTTTCAATTTTGGTCGGTTTTGCTATAGCTCATCTGGATTCCCAGAAACGCGAAATATCATTGAGAAGTTTGACCGTTCTCATGCAATCGTTTAAAAAAATTCTAAAAATTCCAATTAAAATTCTCCCTATTGGAATGTTTTGTTTGCTCTCAAGCAATATCTCAAAAGTAAATTTTGAAGATATGATTGCAATGACGCATTTTATATCAAGCGCATTTATTGCATTTTTTATCTTGATACTGCTTGCTTTGTGTATTTTTACGGTATACAGCCCAATTGGTCTTTTTAAGTCAATAAAGTCCATAAAGGAAGCGATCATTATTGCATTTTCGACATGTAGCAATCAAGCAACTCTGCCGTTTTTAATTACTGCTTTAAGAGATAAATTTAGGCTTGCGGAACAAGCGGTTGATTTAGCCATTCCACTTGGGATCACCATGTGCCGGGCTGGTAATGTCGCGTATTATGCGTTTGTCTCAATATTTATCGCTTCGATATACAACCAACCTCTTTCTATTTATGAGCAAGGATTTATTGTGTTGGGTGCAATAATGACCAGTTTTGCATCATCAGGCGCAAATGGAATTATTGCGATTAGTATGATTTCGATAATTTTGGATCCATTAAACCTTCCGGTAAATTCTATCATTCTCATACTGGTGGCCGTCGATCCACTAATTGAGCCAATTAGAACAGTTACATCCCTTATTATGAATACAGCTGTTTCCTGCGTCATTATTAATGGGAAAAGACGGAGGGTACAATGCAAATAAGAGCATTTCGTGCAATCAGATTTAACTCAGATTATTGGAATTTGCGTCCTCGCTTCAAAGTGGATAATAGTTCCGATAAGATTCAGCAAACACAAAATATATTGATGTATTTGAATTCGCAGATTGCAAATGGTTCTGCCAAAATTGATGCAGTGCCAGGGCTATATATCCTTCGAACAACGTCGAGCCAAAAACGAATGCTCTCGATTATTGGGGAAATTGATTACAATGAAAAATCCGTGTTATTCACTAATGAAGAGATATATTCTCAAAAGCTAGAATGTTATAAATCAATGTTTCAAAAATTTAAAATTCAAACGAGTCCTGTGCTAACTTTTTATAAAAATCACATTTCAATAGAAGCAACAGTTGCCGACATATTAAACACCATTCCAACGATAAGTGCAAACATTGGCGGAATACTGTATGAATTGTGGCGCGTCAGCAATGCTCGGGACATAAGTCGAATTAAACAAATGCTAGGTTCTATTGATCGTCTATACATCGCAGATGGACATCATAGATTTTCGTTATTCACAAATGTGATTTCCAAAACTTCTGCAAAATTGATAATTTCTGTAACTGACGCAAATTCAATACTTCTAAAAAGTTGTCATCGAGTTGTTTGCGGAGCAATCTCTATGAATTGGCGCGAAAAAATTCTTCAACTTGGCGACCTAGAAAAAATCAATTCATTCGATAACGTTGCCGGGAAAGTGGTTTTGGTTTTTCCAACAGGCGAAAATTTCGCTGTTGATTTTAGGGACAAATATGCTAATAAAAATATTTTTGATATTGTGAAAAAAGACGTCATTGAATTTTGCTTTGGCGTTAGAGATTATGACGACAATGTATTTCCGCTACCCGGAAATGTTTCCCCCGCCGAAGCAAACGCAATATTCCGTTTGTATAAAAATGCTTCGATGGCAATATTCGTTCCCAGCATCAATATTTCAGATTTTTTAGATATCATAGATAATGGCCACAAATTACCAGCAACCTCCACTTGGTTCGAGCCAAAAATCGTTGATGGCTTTATTTTAAGAAAATTTTCATAACTCTTGTTTCAATCCATTCTAAAAATGTTATACTTCGTCACAAAGCTGGTATGTATCAATATGAAAAAGTGGCAAAATTATATTTCTATTATTCTGCAATGAACGCAGGAAAAACAACCAAGTTACTGCAAAGTAGCTTCAACTATAACGAACGAGGGATGGATACAATTTTATATACATTCAGATTTGATAACAGATTTGGTGAATCAAAAATTGCATCACGGATCGGTCTTGCAAAAAATTCATATACATACGACAGCAACACACACCTTTTCAGCGACATAAAAAGCAAAATAAGGGAAAAAACCGCATGTATTTTTATAGACGAAGCACAATTTTTAAACAAGCAACAAGTTATGGATTTATGCAGAGTCGTTGATGAACTTGGAATTCCTGTCCTAGCTTATGGGCTACGTACAGATTTTCTAGGAGAAGCATTTGAAGGCAGTATGTATTTACTGCTCTGGGCAGATGAATTGATTGAAGTAAAGACTATATGTCATTGTGGCAAAAAGGCCACGATGAATGCAAAATTTGATGAAATGAAACATGTCATCAGAGCCGGAGATCAAATTGACATTGGGGGAAATGAAAAATACACATCACTTTGTCGAAAACACTATTTTGAAGGCAACATTGGAGAATAATAAATAACTTATTTGCTAGTGCTTAGAACTAGTTAGCAATGCACTCAAAACAAGCAATACTTTATGATTTTTCTTTGTGAATTATGGATAACCTGCATAAACTAGAAGAACTCGGGTGGGGGCAAAATTTTTTAAAAATCCCATTGACTAATGTGATTTTGTATCATAAACTAGCACTCGAAAGGAGAGATTGCTAATATGAATAAAATGAAATTTAAACCTTTATATGATCGAGTTTTAGTGGAACGCTTGGAGTCTGAGGAAAAGACAGCCGGCGGAATCATAATTCCAGACACAGCTAAGGAAAAGCCTATGGAGGGCTTGGTTATTGCCGCAGGAAACGGAACAAAGAATGAAAAAGGCGATGTTGTTCCATTACAAGTGAAAGCTGGCGATAAAATCCTATTTGGCAAGTGGTCTGGGACAGAAATAAAACTCGAAGGGAAAGATTATCTGGTTATGAAAGAATCAGATATTATGGGAATATTTGAATAAGGAGAATAAATATGTCTGCAAAAGAATTAAAATTTAGTGCAGATGCAAGAGAACAAATCCTAAAAGGGGTTAATACTCTTGCTAATGCAGTTAGAGTTACAATGGGGCCAAAAGGTCGCAACGTTTTGATAGAGAAATCTTACGGAGCTCCAAGGATTACAAAGGATGGAGTTTCTGTTGCAAAAGAAGTCGAAGTTTCAGAGAAGTTCGAAAATGTCGGGGCGCAAATGGTCAAGGAGGTAGCGAATAAAACCTCTGATTTGGCCGGAGATGGCACGACAACCGCCACCGTTCTTGCGCAAGCTATTCTGACCGAGGGAATAAAATCAGTATCTGCCGGTGCAAACCCAATGGATTTGTTGCGTGGCATAAACATGGCGGTTGATTCTACGGTAAAGTTTTTGAAGGAAAAATCAAAGCCAGTTTCTACGAATGAGGAGATAGTGCAGGTTGGTACGATTTCTGCGAATGGCGAAAAAGAAATCGGTGAGATGCTAGCGAACGCCGTGTCCAAAGTTGGAAAAGAAGGCGTAATAACAATTGAAGAGGCAAAGTCGTTCCAAACTGAGCTGGATGTTGTCGAGGGAATGCAATTCGACAAAGGTTACATTTCGCCATACTTTGTGACGAATTCTGAAAAGATGACCGCTGAGTTAGAAAATCCGTATATCCTGATACATGAGAAAAAGCTTTCCGGATTACAGCCGATGTTGCCGGTTTTGGAAGCAGTTGCGCAATCAGGTCGTCCGCTTTTGATAATAGCTGAGGACATTGAGGGTGAAGCGCTCGCGACGTTGGTCGTCAACAAGTTGCGTGGCGGCTTAAGAGTAGCTGCCGTGAAAGCGCCTGGATTTGGCGATAGAAGAAAAGCGATGCTTGAGGATATAGCTATTCTGACTGGCGGAACGCTTATTTCTGAAGATGTTGGAATAAAGCTAGAAAACGTCAATATCACGATGCTCGGTTCCGCGAAGAAAGTCACAATAACAAAGGATGATACAACAATTGTCGAAGGTGCTGGCAAAAAGGATGATATAACAGCTCGTTGCAACCAGATAAAGGCACAGATTGAAGCCTCAACATCTGATTACGACATCGAGAAAATGAAAGAACGCTTAGCGAAGCTGGCTGGTGGCGTTGCAGTCATACGCGTTGGTGGAGCAACAGAAGTTGAGGTCAAAGAGAAAAAAGACCGCGTTGATGATGCTATGCACGCGACAAAAGCTGCGATAGAAGAGGGCGTTGTACCTGGTGGTGGTGTGGCATTATTGCGTTCAATTGAGAAGCTGGACACTCTGAACGCAAAGAACGAAGACCAAAAGATTGGTATTAACATCATTCGTCACGCGCTAATGGCTCCTGCTCGTCAGATATCAAATAACGCAGGCGTTGAAGGATCAGTCGTAATATCCAAGATACTAGATAACAAAGACTATAATTACGGATACGATGCTTCAAAAGACGAATATACCGATATGATAAAATCGGGAATAATCGATCCGACGAAAGTTGTTCGCACAGCCCTGCAGGATGCTGCATCGATAGCCGGGTTACTGTTGACAACAGAATGCGTAATAACCGAGAAACCAGAGCCCAAGGAGGCTTGCAACCATGGTGCGCCAGGAATGGGTGGCATGGGAGGCATGTACTAATATAAATTACCAAACAGGGGTGGTATTCCTGCTGCCCCTTTCGGTTACAACATATTCACAACAGATTGAATAACCCTTTGTATCGTTCAATGTATTTTGTAAAAGAAATTGCTTTATCGGTGGGCAAGTACATATCTTCTTCCTCCTTGTTTAATTCCTCATTCTTTAAAAATTTTAGCCAGGTCGCAAATCCAAATCCCATATGAAAATCTGGATACTTTATTACCTCATTATAAATCTTTAGCATAGTATTTTTGCCAATTGGGGGACAGCAAGTTATCAACGTTAGTGTCTTCAATTGACTTTGAAAACTAACGATATATCCAGTCGAATTTCAGCACTACTTGCAATATAGTGCATTCTCGAATAAGCAACTCTTTTGCCCCATAACCATTCTTTTTGCATGACCTCTTAATCAACTTTCGAACTATGCTTATACACGTTATCTTCACTAATTGCAGATAACGGGTTTTTTGCTGGAATGTTTTGTCGTGATATGTTGAATATAGTATTGCCAAAAATTTCAAACTCGAAACGTTTTGTAGTATGTCAAACAAGGGGGGGCTGATTGCTCAAAATATTTTTAAAACGGTTCCAGACCGGAGCAAATTGGGCAAAAAAAGGAAATAAAGTTTTTCAAACTTAAATTCAAAAATATGTTCTGTATAGTGTTAGCATATCTGAAACTATTTGTATAGATTCATTTGATACAAATTTTTATCTAATCAGAGAGCAGATTTATATCTTTTCAGGATTTTGTTGCTCGTAATAGGCAGAAAATATCAGACCTTGGCATGCCATGAGTGTTATTAAAGCATTACCACCATATGAAAAGAATGGCAGTGGAATACCAACCACTGGGAGTAATCCGCACACCATAGCAATGTTGATAACAATGTAAAAAAACATCATGGTGCTAAGTCCGAAAACCATTATTTGATAAAACTTTTGTCGCGAACTTAAGACTATACTGAAATTGAATATGCAAAGCAATGTATACAATATAAGCAACACTAAACACCCAAAGAATCCGAATTCTTCCGCAAAAGAAGCAAAAATAAAATCAGTATGTTTTTCTGGCAAAAAATTCAGCTGGCATTGCGTTCCATTCAAAAATCCTTTGCCCCAAATGCCTCCTGATCCTAAGGCTATTTTTGATTGGATTATGTGATATCCAGAGCCACATGGATCCATTTCGGGGTTTAAAAACATTAAAATTCGCCTCTTTTGATAATCATATAAACAGCTCCATAAAATTGGTGTGCAAGCCAATGTGCCAGCAAATACTATTAAAAATTTCCATACTTGTACCCCACACGCGAAAAGTATGGATAGAAAAACTAAGATTAGTAGCATGGCTGTCCCCAAATCTGGCTGAAGTAACACGAATCCTACTGGAATAATGGTTGCAAATGTTGGAATCAATAAAGTTTTTGTTCTCCTGTTATCATCCATAGATTGAATAGAAAAATATCTTGCTAATACCATAATCAAGACAATTCTCATAAATTCTGCTGGTTGCAATGTCAATGTTCCAAGTTTGAGCCATCGCTGCGCTCCCATTGATATTTTGCCCATAACCTCGACGGCTATTAATGCGAGCAAACAAATTAAATACAAACAAAATCCATATTTCTTCCAAACAGAAAATTTTATATTAGCAACGACAATCAGGACTATGATGCCAAGCAAAACACGCCATAGCTGTTTCTCACACCAAGGAAAAAAATTCCCAGCACAGGCTGAATATAAAGTTATTATAGAAAAAAACGTTATTGCCACTAATATCATGAGTGGCAATAACGGAAGTGGTCTTAATTTGAACATACCCTATAATTCAAACTACTCCTCATCTTCATTCGAAGATTTTCCTGTTAACACTTGCTCCCTCTGTTCTTTTATGTAGTCGTGCAGCACTTTCGCTGGATCCTCATGTGCCATCGCAGTCGGTTTCTCTACTGACGCTAATTCTTCGGAGGCTGAGTTTTGCTCGGAGCTCGATGATGTGTATTCCGATTGCAACGCTCCGTGACAATGCTTATATCTTTTTCCAGAACCACAAGGACATGGGGCATTTCTGGATATTTGCTCCTCCTCAACAGGGGATGATTCTCTGCTGGATGCTCTCGGAACCTCAATCGACGGAAGTACGTCGTCATTTAGTGTTTCAGGTTCCATTTGTAACTCAAAACCATAAGCTGTAGTCAAAACATCAACTCTGATTTTGTGTAACATCTCTTGGAAAATATTAAATGCTTCGAACTTATATTCATTAAGCGGATTTTTTTGAGCATATGCACGAAGATTTATGCCACGTCTCAGGTGCTCCAAATTAACCAGATGATTTCGCCATGCGATATCTAGTGTTTTCATTGCTATATCTTTTTCAATATATCGCACTGCCTCAATACCATACTTCCCGATACGTTCATTTCGCTTCTCAATGACCAAATCACCTAGGCGTTGACGAAGTAGTTCAGGGGTAAGAGCGGTATCATTCTCCACCGCATTTTTGTCTATAGCAATTTTAAATATCTTTTGCATGGAATCTGCCAGCTGATCTAGAGCCCACTCAGCAGGCACAGTCCCCTGTGGAGCTATGCTTTCAACTATGCTATCTAATATATCATCCTGCATATCTTGTATCTGCTGTGTGACATCATTCGACCGCATCAATTCACGGCGGAGATCGTAAACTATCTTGCGTTGATCATTCATCACATCATCAAATTTCAATAGCTGCTTTCTTATATCGAAGTTATAAGCCTCAACGCGTTGTTGCGCTTTTTCAATAGCTTTTGAAATCCATCTAAAAGACAGCGCTTCATCATTTTTGCAAACTTTTCTAAATCGCTTCATTAGGTTCGGCGAACCAAATTTCCGCATTAGATCGTCTTCCAGTGATATAAAATATTTAGACGCTCCAGGATCTCCTTGTCGTCCAGATCTTCCGCGAAGCTGGTTATCGATACGTCTACTATCATTTCGTTCCGTTCCAATAACGAACAATCCTCCAGTTTTTGCAACTTCTTCATGAGCTTTATCGATTTCAGCATTGATTTGCTCAATTTTTTTGTTCCTTTCGACCGGATCTGTTATATCCGCGCATTCAGCTTCAATACGCATTTCTGCGCTTCCTCCAAGTTTTATATCAGTCCCTCGCCCAGCCATATTTGTTGCTATTGTGACTGCTCCAGGTGCTCCGGCTTCGGCAACTATATGCGCTTCCTTTTCATGTTGCTTCGCGTTCAACACGTTATGTTTGATTCCCTCAGCTTTCAGTAATTTTGAAAAATATTCTGACCTTTCTAGATTAGTTGTCCCCACTAAGACCGGCTGATTTCGTGCGTGACATTCTTTAATAAGGGCTATCACCGCTCTGTCTTTTTCCTCCAATGTCACGAACATCGAATCTTCGTGATCTATTCGTATGACCGGCTTGTGCGATGGGATTGCAACAACTTTTAATTTATAAATTTCGTCGAATTCTGCTTCTTCTGTCATAGCTGTACCTGTCATGCCCGCGAGCTTCGGGTATAGTCTGAACAAATTTTGATATGAAATTGTTGCAATTGTCTGACTTTCAGGTTGCACAGGAACGCCTTCCTTTGCCTCAATTGCCTGATGCAATCCTTCTGAATATCTACGTCCATCCAAAACACGGCCAGTAAATTCATCAATAATCAAGACCTGATCATCCTTTACCATATAGTCAACATCTCGTGCAAATAGTTTATGGGCACGTAAGGCATTGATGACATGGTATACCACGGTTATATTACTTGGGTCATACAATGAAGGAGAAGCTAGCAAACCTTTGTCCGCAAGTCGTTTTTCTATTTTTTCCACACCCTTGTCAGTTAAACTGACAACACGCAATTTTTCATCTTTTTCATAATCATCAGGCTCAACATCTTTCACAAGCTCGTTTACTTCAACGTATAACTGCGAAGCCCCATTATCTGCGCCGGATATAATTAAAGGAGTTCTAGCTTCGTCTATCAAAATGCTATCAACTTCGTCGATAACCGCAAAATTGAATGGTCTCATGACCATATCTTCTTCCCGGAACTTTAGATTATCGCGCAAATAGTCAAAACCAAACTCGTGATTTGTCCCATAGGTTATATCCGCAGCATAAGCTATGCGTTTCTGGTAATCAGACATGCCGCCAACTATTGTTGAAACCGAAAGCCCCAAAAAATTGTAAACCTGTCCCATCCAAGCGGCATCTCGTTTTGCCAGATAATCATTTACGGTTATGACATGTACTCCCTTTCCTGGCAGTGCATTCAAGTATACAGCTGTGGTCGCGACTAAAGTTTTTCCTTCACCTGTCTTCATTTCAGCAATCTGAGCATTGTGCAAAGCAATTCCTCCAATTAACTGGACATCGAAGTGTCGCATACCTAAAACGCGTTTTGAAGCTTCCCTTACAACCGCGAAAGCTTCCGGCAATATATCATCGAGAGTTTTTCCCTGTTCCAATAACTCTTTAAACTCATTTGTTTTGTTTGCTAATTCTGCGTCTGAAAGAGCAATCATCGCTTCTTCATAAGCGTTTATTTTATCAACAATCCCACGATATTTTTTCACAATTCTAGAATTATAACTACCAAGCAAACCAAACAAATTATCAAACATCTTAATTTCAGTCAAAACTATCACACACCCATTTTACACCAAGTCTTTCCAGAATGCCAACAAGAAGGCTTAAAATAACTAGGCAAGAAAATGAACTTAACATCGCTTCATAAAAATAGGAGCAACAGCTTTCTAAGCATTGCTCCAAAAAAGTTTTTTAGGCATAAGAAGGATATTCAGGCATCTACATGCAAATCCAGTAAAAGAAAGAGACAACTTTTACTGCTTTGCTGGTAGCATACGAATCAAGGTATATTCAAAATCATTCGTAGCAAATTTTTTTACGTAGGGGTTCCCAGTTGTTTTGAATTTGTTACAACTACTATCGTAGAACTGAAATTTGCTTTTTGTTGCAGAAGCAAGTGTGCTCTTTGTGCTGAAAGCATCATATAATTCTGTCTCATTTCTTCTTATTTCGCTCGTTCCTTCTTTATCCGCCAAATTTTTTAACTTTTGCCTATTCTTCTCTTTCTTCTCTAAAATCATTTTTTTAATTTCTGTAAAGCTAGGCCCCTTATACTCCAGAAGTTGTGCTAATTTTTTATTGAATTCTGTATTGGATGTTTTGATCTTTAGTAGAAAATTTATTTTTTTGTTCATTGTCCAGCTTGTATTACCTGTGCTCAGTTTCTCTTTAGCATATTTTAAAGCATATTGTAATTTTATGGGTAATTTGTCTTGTTCTGTCGGTTGCCTCCCTTCAAACAAAAACGCTTTTTTCAATGGTTTTGATTTGAAAACAATTCGCTCCTTTGCAACATCCTCCAATGGACGCTGAACAGATTTTGCTTCCTCGTGCCTTCGCACAAGTTTGTTATAAATATTCTGACGATTGAGTAAAGGGTGCATGATGTATGAAGACGTATAGTTTGTATTAGGATCAAGATCTTCCTCAAGCACTTCTTGCCGTATTGAATCGCAATCTGCCCAAAGTTCCTTTCCTTTATCAGTTAGGGGCAAAGGAATGTTTTTATGTTTCACATAAAACAGGGTGCTAATCGCTAGATTTAAAACTTTCTGTTTTTCGCGCAACTCAGCTAAGTAATCGCGACCATTACTGTCAGTCATTGGATTGTTTTTTACATACTCGCTATATTCACGATATGCCTTATTTACCTTATCCTTCAGTATTTCTATGTTTTCCGAGGAAGGTGACTGTATGTATTTGGAAAAATATGTAATACAACTTTTCAAATCTTTAGCCGATACATAAACACCCTGCTTTGCAAGGTCTAGCAAATCCTCTTTAACGGATGTATCAAGTGTATGCTGTTGTTCCAGCTCTGACAGCGTTTTTTGGAAGGCAGGCAAGGCTCGTTCTACATGAGGGATATAAACTTTGTTAGGCTTTGTATAAATAGATTGCGATTTGGTTTTACTCTTGTTATTGCTCGCATTTTTCCTAAGGTGTATTTTTATTTCTTTAATATTATTAGTTTTGTATCTAGTGGTGTTGTCATTTGCAGTATCTTTAGTAGATTCGTCGTCAGATATTTTCTTTTCGTATTTCTTCTCACGTATCATGTCATTCACCATGCTGTTGCGTTGAATCCGTTTTTCCCCATTGGCATTGCTGAATAGCTTTTTGAGGCTTTTAGATTGCAAATACAAAACGCGGTTACTTAATGTTCCCCGTCCCTCCAAGTTTATATCTGAGCTAAACTCATTTTTAGCCGTTTGCAAGCATTCGCAGAGTTCTTTCTGTGCCTTATTCTGATGTCTTGACATCATATTGCGAATATTGGTGATATTCTTATATTCATCCCTCTTATTTTTTAATGATTTTGCGACTGAATTATTGTATTTAAGTATCTTGGGGTTGATTTTTTTCAACTCTGTTATTAAAGTTTTGAATCGTGATTGTTGCTTTGAAATACACTGCTTGCTACAACTTGCGCATTCTGTAGCATAAGATGACGTTGCATATTCTGTAGCAGATGTTGTGTGACTGCATACAAGGACAGCGGTTGCCAGGGGCAAAGAAAATTTAAAAACTGACATCTAAACCTCGCTATTTATAAAAAAACTTTTATGCGTTTATTATAGCGGAAATTTATGCGCTATTCAACATCTGTTTAAGATACAAAATGCTTATTGGAGATTTTTTTATAAAAAATGTGACAATTCCTCCTGCGAATTTCAATCTATGGTTGAAATTTTTATGTAAGTAAAATTTGAATCCGTCAGTATTCTTATGGGACTTTTTAATTCTTGACTCTGGAGAATAATTAACGCATCCTTGAATTATCAATCAAACATTTTTAGGAAAGAAAACATGGCGGGAGCTAATGTATTTAAAATACCTGTATTAAAAATTACAGTAGGCAATGAAACTTTGCTAATTTCTCGAGATGCAAAACAGGAAATTTGTCCGACCTCGAAAGAAACTTTGACTAAAAACTTAAATTCTGAATTGATACAAACTCATTCGAATATGAAGTTGAAAACTGTGATTGAAACAAAGGACGATGTAGACATTAATGCTTTGAAACGAACTATAGAGAAAAAGGAAATATGCAAGGTTTACTCTATGGTTCGATTTTTATCAAACATTTCTTCTCCTTTGAACAATTATGTCGAAGACTCCTTGGAACAAGAGGGAGATATAATCACTTATCGCCCAATTCTGGATATGGTTTTAACAAATTTTACATGTAAGGCAACAAATGATGGGGAACAGGTGTGGAAACTAGAACTAGAAGAATTGTAAAGAACACACAAGAAAAAAATATTGTATACAGGACATCGGATTGGGGAATAAACTGTATCTGCTGAATAATAGATGAGACTATTGATGATTAAGAGATTTCTTTCACGCGGAGTTGATGAATTGCGGGATGTTGCTTTAATTCCTCATTATTACCCACATGGTGATGGCTCATGTTTCGCTAAGTTTGGACGAACTCAGGTTATATGCGCCGCAACGATAGAAGAAAAAGTCCCTCCATTTTTAAAAAACACAAAAACCGGGTGGGTTTCAGCTGAGTATGGAATGTTACCATGTTCGTGCCAAGACCGAACTGAAAGGGAAGCCGCAAAAGGAAGACAATCCGGACGCACACAGGAAATACAGCGACTTATAGGGCGGTCACTTAGATCAGTTGTTAACCTTTCGCTTTTAGGAGAAAGGCAAATTAAACTTGATTGCGACGTTATACATGCTGATGGAGGGACAAGAACTGCCAGCATTACAGGAGCTTTTGTCGCGATGTATTTTGCTTGTCAGAAGTTGGTAAAGCAACAGAAGATACAAGCAAATCCGATCATTGGACATGTTGTGGCTGTTTCTTGTGGGGTTGTCGATGGCACCCCGATCTTAGATCTCGATTATTCAGAAGATTCAAGAGCTGAAATTGATTCAAATTTCGTGATGTCTGACAGTGCAATTGTTGAAATTCAAGCCTGCGGAGAAAAGCGACCTTTTACAGAAGAAGAATTTGACAAACTACTTAAGTATGCTAAAAAGTCACGAGATGAGCTTATCGAAAAACAAAAGAAAGCTTTAGGAATTTAAAAAGATGATTTGCAATTCATTCGTGGTAGAATAAACTCATGTATGTGTTGTTTTTCTATAAATTCATTTTGAATGGAAGATATTAGTTTTTTTGCAGTTGATACATTCATTTGTGTGGTGATTTTGTTATCTTTCATAATTGGTTGGGCCAGAGGAGCTACAAAAGAAATTTTATCTGTGGTTGCCTGGATTGGAGGGGGATACTTAGCTGTATCATTTTTTCCATATGCCAAGGAATTTACTAGAACCTATATATCGCATAAGCTAATCGCGGATTTTTCTACTGCATGCGGGCTTTTCATATTATTTCTGACACTCTTAAGTGTTTTTAATTATTTTTGCTCGAATTTGGTTAAAAAAAGTATGCTAAATACGACAGACAAAGCTCTGGGTGGGATTTTTGGAATAGCAAGAGGGGCGGTTATACTTGCTGCATTCGATCTTATAATCAACCAATGTATGTTGAATGAAACTCCAAAATTTGTTGAAAATTCGAAATTACGTAATGTAGTTACGAGTTTATCTAATTTTATGATTTTAGTATTACCTGAAGATTTACAAAACAAGATTTTAGAACATATGTCTCAGATGAAAAAACAGACTTTAATGAGTTTTATAAGGGATAGAGTGGTGGATAAAATTATTCCAGATGGCTCGCAGAATGTTTTGGACACAGGTTCTAGAAATAATATTGAGGCAGAGAATGTAAAAAAATCTTCAGAGATAACAGAAGAAGATGAATTTATAGAAGAAGAAAGCGTCCCACTAGATAATGGAACGCAAAGCGCTGAAGAGTTAGCGACATTAAAACCCAAAAAGATTGTAGTAAATAAAAAAGACAAAGATTTGAGCAAAAAGAGCAGAAATGATATGGATCGACTTTTGGCTCAGTATGATAATTTCGGAGAAGATTGAAACCATGTGAGTATGGACAGAGCAAGTATTTTATGAAATCCCAAATTTATAATTGAATGGTAGAAAGCTTCAACATGAGAAATGAGTAAGTGTTTGTTATATCGGAGCATTAGCTCGTTGATATAAAATTTGGCGAAAAAACATAAAAATTAGTGAAGCTTTAAGAAACTTTGTGATGGCAATGGAATTTCTTCCAGACACTGTTGGCAAACTTAGAGAAAAAATGATAAAACGCGGTAAGGAGGCACAACAAAAAAGAGGAACAAAAAATGTTACATAATCATTCCATATAATTATATGAAAATAAAAGACGAAAAAAGTAATATATTTAATTAAAATAAATTTGCGATAATGCAAGAAAAATACAAAAAAAATTACCAACTACGATGTGGAATCCCATGGAATTAACTCCACAAGATATCACGCACAGCATGAACCAAACGGAGAAAGAGCCTAACTAAATAATGATTTTATTCTTTTTATGAAATTTTTGGTTTCTGTAACTGCCTTGTTCTGCGCCAGTTTTTGAAGAGCGAGAGTTTGCTTGTGCCAATTTAAAACACTTGTTGCGGGGGAGCCCGCTACTTTGGAACCTGCTTCGATATTCCGCATAACGCCGGACTGAGCGGCGATTGTAACTTTATCCCCGACAGTTAAGTGTCCAGCAATGCCGACTTGTCCTCCAAAGAAGCACTGATTCCCAATCTTTGTGCTTCCTGCTATTCCTGTCTGGGCAGCTATAATGCAGTACTCGCCGATTTCAACATTATGAGCGACATGTACCAAATTATCTATTCTGGAATGACTGCCGATTATCGTATCATTCATGCTTCCTCTATCAATTGTGCAATTAGCTCCTATCTGAACATCATCACCAATCACAACTTTGCCTATTTGCATTACGTCGGTAATTCCTGTCTTCCCGACATGAAATCCAAAACCTTGTTGTCCAATTCTGGCGCCAGTTTTTATATATGCATTATTGCCAATTATTGCAAAACCAATCGTGACATTTGGTTCTATGTGCGAATTTTCGCCAATCTCTACCCCCTCCAAAATAGTGACGTTAGCGCCAACGAACGTCCCTTTTTTGATAATTGCTCCGTCTGAAATTATGGCATTGTCAGAAATGTAACAGCCTTGTTCAATCTTTGCATTGGAAGAAACATTTGCCTTCGGAGATATATATCCATCTTGGGATGCCCCTTTTATCGAATAAAATGCCTTCAGCAGTATCGCATGTGCCAAATACGGCTCATCCACTACTAGTGGTATCGTTTTATTGGAAAGTAAATGCACATTCTCTTTGTTTATTACGCATGCGAATGCCTGGGTCTTTGCCAAATCTTCAGCATACTTGGCGTTATGGAAAAAAGTTATATCCGACGCTGTGGCATTATCAAGTCGGGATACACCCGTTATTCTTTTTGTCGCAGAACAATCAGCCGGAAGTGTTATTGCCAGTAAATCGCATATTTTGCCGAGCATTATGTAATTCTTTTTTTCAAAAAATCTCTCATCTATCATCACTCAAACTCCTTTAAATCGACGTTAGGAATGGTTTTATTCAATTCGTTTATGACAATATCGGTTATATCTATATTTTTTGCGTTATAGAAAACATGGAGCACATCTGGTGAACCTTTGTTTATTACGATATCTATCTTAAACTTTTTTGCAATACCGCTGATTACGTGTAAGACTTTGTTTTGTATATAATCAGTTAATTTTGCATCTAGCTCTTTTTCTTTTCTCATGGCATTGCTATATTCCGTAGAAAAAACTTTCCATTTTTTATTCATTTGGGCGAACTGTGATTGCTTCTGCTTTGGTTTTATTTTCTTGTTCTGCCTTATCTGCATAGTTTGATTGCTCATTTGTGTAGATGTTTCCCTTATTTTTAACATCAATTCGGATATCCTCTGAGCAATTTTATCGTGAGTCCTAAAACATTTTGCTTCAGTTTTTAGTCTGATGCTATCGATTACCCCGATACGAAGAACATCAAAGTTTTGTTTCTTTATTTCCGTATCTTTTTCGGATAGGTAGCTGACCACAGCAACCGAAATTGCAACCGTTCCTAAAGTCACTATGCCTGCAATTATGCCTTTCCAAAACCTGAAGTAATACATAGTTTATCCGCCGTCTTCCATCACATGAATTATACAATTTTTCAGCAACACATGACAAATACGTCTGTATAAAGTCCATCATGTCTCTTCTTATACAATTCTTTATCATAATTCCTGAACATCCTAGAATTGATGTATGAAGGGATGACAACTTGCATTCCATTTTTTGTCCACGAAATCATTCGCACTTTTTCGTTCATAGACCTTATCCACGTTCAAACACTCCGCTTCAAACTCCTCAGACTGTTCCTGTGCCTCCGGCTATAGTTCATATTTCTGTCATATATAAGCTTTTTAGCGGTATTTTCTTCGCATTCATTCTGTATTCCAATGCTGTATTCCTTAGGACGAGGCAAATCTCCCATCTTGAGGTAAAGACTTCAGTGTAATGTGAGCATAGCAGGGGGGGCGATACCAAACTGTGATATTGCTAGAAAAAGGAGGAGGACATATTAGCCAATTGCATAGTCATATGTATATATGCTGATTTCGTCTCCTCTGATAAACAGAGTAAGCTAGATTTATGATTGTTGTTTCTGAAAAGCTCTGAATACACCGCAATACCAAATGAGATGATCTTCAAACACATCTATCGATATCGAAAAGCTGGCAATATGCAAAAGAAAACTAATGTAAGAAATTGCAAGGTGAGTTTCCGGAATAACAAGAATATATTTCTTTGCTACATCTTGAAAAATAAGCATAAAAGAAGCACATCATAAAAACACTGCATTCACAATCTCTGCGCTCCGCAGTGTTTACTTTTCTAATCCGTTTTTCCATGCATGACAGAGAACTACCGGATTCTAGTTGGTAGGTTATCCATTCCAATGTTATACCACCAGAGTAATACTGCATTGTGTCGCTATTTACCACCAATTATATATGCTATGCCGACAGCACTCCATTCCTGCTTCCATATTTTGAGACAAGTATCTAGAATACCTAGATTCTATCAAAGTTTCTATTCTGTGTTTTTCTCAATAACGAATGATTTAACAGAAGGACAAATGGATGAAAGATTCTCAATCCAGACATCGCTATCTTGAGCATATATTGCAATAGCATTTCCAGAAAAATTAGCACCACTAAACAGTGTTACTGAATATCCTTTTGGTATAAACACTGACGCAAAATTTCCAGTAGCATTCGCATATTCTCCGACTTTCCAGGTAGCAGATTTGCCAACATATCCCACATTTTCCCATCTTTTAAAGTTTCCATCTACAGGAATTTTTTCTACCCGAAGTGATGACGTTTGATCATTGGCGCCATAATTCAGAAGATTTGGCGTATTTTTTGTCAATGCTAAGGATCTGCCACTGAAATTTGGATCCCAGTAAAGTATAATTCGATATCCAGGATCGACCCGCACCGAACTGATTGCGTCATCCCCAGGCGCTTTTCGCCTTATTTCACTAAAATTATGTCCTCCTACCCCATACTTTGTTGATGTGCCTTCATAATTGACATGTTGATACACTGTAACGCCTGCATATCCAGTCGTTTGTAACATTGCAATCCCTGCAATAATCCCTAATATTTTTTTCATAAATTCCCCCTCAGTATTTCTCTTTTTAGAATACAATGAACCTCATGCATCTGTCAAGGATATATATAAATTCATAAGATATGAAACGAAGATCAGAGCTAATCTAATCGATTAGCTCGTATCAAGCCAACTTTCATTTCATATTGGGATTGCGCACCATTTCGTGAGAGATCGTACTTATACGCAAGAAGTAGCTTGACAGACAGGGGCGACATGAGAATAGATTTGCTGTAACGCTTGGTTTTGTAGTGTAATCTCGACTAAACTAGTCTCAGGTTTGCTGATGAGGTATTTGATATCAGCATCCTTGCCTGGCTCTTCTTCGTATGAAAAATCCCCATCAGTACAGGTAATTTTTAAATTATTTTATCGATTAATTGCCTTAAAACTGAGGCTTTTTCCGGGGGGGGGCTAATTAAAATCTTTTTCCTATCTACCACCGTCCAAATTCGTGTTCTTCGCCCGTTTTGATATACATATGCAGTTCAGTCATCTTTACTTTTGACTTTTTTTAACGCCTCAAGGCCAGCTTTCTGTATCCGGTTTATGACGGTCTGATACCTATAAATTTTACTCATAATTCTCGCAATTATTCGAAATCCACATCCCTCTAGATAGAGCACTACAGCATGCTTTCGTTCTTTAGCAAAAATACTTTAACCTACTATCCGTTTCTGCCTCAATGTTTTACATCTATACCGCTGTTTACTCGTCATAATTCCCGGTTTCTATAATCCTTTACCCCGCCACAAACCAAGCAAACGGCTAACACTTTTTACTCATCCAATCACACTTTATCTGCGGATTAACATATCATTTATTTCCCAACTTACCAATCCCAATAAAAAACTAGTGTAACGAGCACTTAATTTTAGCAATGAGATATGGCAAAATGAGACGAACTCTCATTTTATCGGGAATGTTGTGACGCCCAAAATAATTAGTTAGGATTCTTGCACCCGTTTGTATGAGGTATGCAGCTAGCAATTCTGTAAAGTGATTAATTCATTGATATGGCGAATCGATGTGTAATCTGGAAAAAATATGGGAATTGGATTGACAAGTAAATTAACAGGGGAGTTTCCTGCCATATAGACGCAAATTGGTATAAATATCTGGAATGTGACTTGAAGTTCTCCCGCTGCTTCTTCTGTATATTTTTTGCAAATACATAAGCGTTGCGAGTGCTTTTGTTAATGCATCGCTTTAAAAATAAATTTTTTGCGATATATAGGTTGCTGTTTCAAAAGAATTTTGTTACTATCTGATGTAGTACGCCTGCTTGGTGGAATTGGTAGACACAACAGACTTAAAATCTGTCGCCCCAAAGGCTTGCCGGTTCGAGTCCGGCAGCGGGTACCATGTTTTTTTTTAGAGTTTAAGTTTGAGGACTTATGAAGTTGAAGACAAAAAGTAGCGCAAAAAAGCGGTTTCGTTTTACTGCTTCTGGATTAGTTAAGACGGGGCAATGTGGAAAACGTCACAATATGCGCAAAAGAAGCAACAAAATGTTGAGGAATGCCAGAGGTATGACTTTAATGCACCAAAGTGATGCAAAGAAGGTTACTGATTATTATTTTCACGTATAGTTAAAGGAGATTGTTAAAAATGGCACACGTAAAGAGAGGTATGACTGCTCATGCAAGGCACAGAAAGGTTTTGCAATTAGCGAAAGGGTTTAGGGGAAGATCTTCGACTTGTTTCAGACCTGCTTTGGAGAGGTTAGAGAAAGCATGGCAATATGCTTATAGAGATCGACGGGTAAAAAAGCGCGAAATGCGGGCTCTTTGGATTCAAAGGATCAATGCAGCGGTGCGTGACCTTGGAATGAAGTATTCCACCTTCATGCACAACTTAAAAAATGCCAAAATCTCATTGGACAGGAAGATACTAGCGAAATTGGCTATGGAAAATCCTGAGATGTTTAATGGCATAGTCAGTCAAGCAAACGGAGATCTAAAACCCAAGAAATCTCCAACTAGAAAGACTTCTGCAAAAGCTGAGGTGGCATAATACTTTATGAGTTATGCGGTCGTGGCGGAACAGGTAGACGCGCAGCGTTGAGGTCGCTGTGGAGAGATCCGTGGAAGTTCAAGTCTTCTCGACCGCACCAAGAAAGTGCTTGCCAAAATATAGGCATTGTTGCAAACTAAGAAAGTTGATATTTGGCGGAGTAGCTCAGTTGGTTAGAGCAGCGGAATCATAATCCGCGTGTCGGGGGTTCGAGTCCCTCCTCCGCTACCATTATTCGTGGAAAGATTAGATGAAAATAAGTGCGAATGAGATAAGAATTGGAAATGTACTTGAGCATAACAATAAGTTGTGGATAGTGACTAAGACGCAACATGTACAACCAGGAAAAGGTGGTGCATATATTCAAGCTGAGATGAAAGAATTACGAGGGGGGTCAAAACTAAACGAGCGATTTAGATCAGCCGAAGCTGTAGAGAAGGTGTTCTTAGAAGAAAAGCCATTTCAGTATTTATACAAAGATGGGGATTACCTTCATTTTATGGATCAGACAACTTATGATCAAATACAACTTCCTGAAGATTTAGTGGGAGATGCTTCAGCTTTTTTGACAGATGGCATGGTTGTTACTGTGTGCCTCTATGAAAATGAACCAATAAGTGTAACACTTCCCCAAACAGTCATTTTGGAAATTGTTGAATCTGAGCCTGTTGTAAAAGGACAAACGGCTGCTTCTTCGTATAAACCAGCAGTTTTGTCAAATGGCGTTAAGATTATGGTTCCACAGCATATTGAAGCTGGGACAAAGGTTGTTGTAGATACTTCGAATTCTTCATATGTGGAACGAGCTAAGTAAGCAAAGATGAGAAGCTCCGCTACTTTATACATAATGCAGCGAGCGGCGGAAAAGGCTGCATTTTCTTTATCGCGTGACTTCGGTGAGTTAGAAAAATTGCAAGTTTCGCATAAAGGTTTTCGCAATTTTGTGACTTCTGCTGATCGAAATTCTGAGGCGCGTATTGTGCAAGAATTAACTCATGCTCGTCCAGATTATTCCCTGGTATGTGAAGAATCAGGTTTTACTGAGAAGGAGGACAAAAACTCCGTATGGATTGTAGATCCCATAGATGGGACAAGCAATTTTATGCGAGGAATTCCTTATTTTGCTATCAATATAGCGTTACGAGTAAACAACGAGTTTACGGCAGGTGTGACATTGGATCCTGTTCGCGGAGAATGCTATAAGGCTGAATTAGGACAAGGGGCATTTGTTGGTCAAAGAAATCGCTTGAGAGTATCTGGACGAGAAAACTTGAAGGAGGCTGTAGTCGCCACTCGTGTTTCTCTTGACTTAGATGAAAAGTTGATAAAAGCTGGAGTAATATTGCGAAAAACTGGTTCCATTGCACTGGATTTGGCTTATTTATCCGCTGGGAAATATGACATTGTGGTTGCTCATGGGGCTCGTCTTTGGGACATAGCCGCAGGAATGGTTTTAGTGAAAGAATCCGGTGGATTTATTCGCGTTAATTCTTCTGGTGAATGCTACAACATGATAGCAGCTTCGTCGAAGAAATTGCTTGATAGTTGTATAAATCTAGGATTGTAAGTCAAACGTGGAGGAGCGATGTGTGGTAAATACAAGAGTATATCGCATCGCACTTCTTAAGTAGGTATGAGTACAATATACATTCATTGGCCATTTTGCCGTTCTAAGTGTCATTATTGTGATTTCAACAGTATGCCTTGTCCCAAATTCGTGGATTACTCTAAATGGCTTGTCGCATACATAAAAATATTGCAAAAATATAATGAGCATTATTATAACGGCGGGTTCATCACTAGCATATATTTCGGAGGGGGAACACCTTCACTTCTTCCGAGTGGTTTTATTGCATCTATTTTAGAGAAGATATCTACTACATTCAAATTAGCTCCAAATATTGAAATTACCATTGAGGCAAATCCAAAAACAATCAACAAAATAAAGGCAATTGAATTGAAAAAATCTGGTGTAAATAGATTATCGATAGGTGTGCAATCAATAGTAGATGACGATCTGAAAATGCTTGGGCGAATACATTCAGCCAAAGAAGCTAGAGAATGTGTTTTTGAAATGTCGGAAATTTTTGACAATCTATCTATTGACATGATATACAACCGACCAGGACAAAATCTTCTAAACTGGGAAAAAGAGCTTCAGGAGGTTTTGGAATATCCGATAAAACACATCTCTCTATATGAGTTAATCGTCGAAACAAACACTAAACTGAAGGCAATGATTGATTCTGGAGCTTTACCATCCCCGAGCTCTTCTGCGACTTTTTTTGAAAAAACGATTGAAATAGCGAAAGGTCATGGATTTGAAATGTATGAGGTCTCAAATTTTGCAAAAGATAAACACTACGGACGGCACAATATTTCATATTGGAAATATGAAGATTACTATGGCATAGGCGCTGGAGCGCACTCACGTTGCACCTTAGCTAATCATAAGATCGCAATTACTCAGATAACAGATAATGAAGAATGGCTGAGATGGGCTATGGAAACGGAAAATCCAGCATTTAACGAAGAAATATTAACAGAGGATGATGAATTTAAAGAGCGCTTAATAATGGGATTACGTTGCAAATTCGGGATAAACATTGATGTTATAAGTGAACATATGAAGACAAAATATGGATTGAAAAATAAGTTGAAAAAATTGCAAGCAAATTCATATATAATAAACAAGGGAAGTGATGTAGTCTTAACAGATGATGGAATTATGAAATTAAATCTCATAATTCGATACTTAACTGAGGAGTGTTTATGAGAATTTTGATTAGCAATGATGATGGAATACAGGCCCCTGGTATTGCTATACTAGAAGAGATAGCCACGAAATTTTCTGATGATGTTTATGTTTTTGCTCCAAGTTCAGATATGAGCGGAGCCGGGCATTCACTGACTTTAAAAAGCCCGTTGCGTATGAAAGAACATGATGACCATCACTTTTCTGTCAATGGAACTCCGACGGACAGCGTTATTATGGCTCTCCGATACCTGCTTAAGGAAAAACCAGATTTTGTGTTTTCTGGGGTAAATCTAGATGCTAATCTAGCTGACGATGTAACATATTCTGGAACAGTTGCGGCTGCTATTGAGGCATGCCTTTTTGATATTCCAGCTATCGCTTTTAGTCAAAGATTAACAAAAGAAGGAAAAGTAAATTGGGAGGTGACCAAGACATACGCCCCTGTTGTTCTAAAAGTCATAATGGATAACTACAAATTCAAAAAAAATGTATTTTTAAATGTTAACTTTCCATCTTGTGAGGTTTCCGAGGTTTTGGGGATAAAAATCACTAGTCAGGGAACACGGGCAATTGACGATCATGTCATACAATTTACTGATCCGCGTGGAGAACCGTATTTTTGGATTGGTTCAGCTGATTTCAGAAAAGAAGATTCTAACCGTGATTTAGCGACCGATCTTGGAGCTGTGCATAGTCATTATGTTTCCATTACCCCAATGACTATTGATATGACAGCAAAAAGCGAGATCAGTATTTTAAAGGAGTTATTTTCATGAACAAGAAGATTTGTAAAGGGGCTTTATTAGCACTGTTTTTAGGGGGATGTGCTCACGATGGAGATAATTTGCCGGAGGTTGTGCAAATGAAGCGGATTGTTCCATATCACAGAGTAAAAGGCGACGAAACTGTGGAAAGTATTGCAAAACAATACGGTATGAAGCGTTCAGAACTGATAAAACTGAATAAATTGGAGCCACCATATTATCTTTATGAAGGGCAAAAATTGATTGTTACTCCAAAGGTTAGTGATAATGAAGAAGCTCCAATGGAGCCAGATATAAAAGTAAGCACAACAAATATGGATGAATCATCTTCAATAAAAAGTGATGACTTAAATTCCGATGTAAGCACATCAATTGACGAAACAGAAAATAAAGTTTCTGACGACAGCAAAAACAATCTAGAGTCCGCTCCAATTGTTGATACTCACGAATACGACTGGCCGATAGCAAATGGAAAAACAAAAGTTTCTCAGCATTTTGATGGAGACGGTGGAATAATTCTTGATGCTTCCGTTGGAACCCCCGTAAAGTCGATAGCAGCTGGAACAGTTGTGATTGCTGGGGTGCCAAGCGGGGAGGCTGCGGCATATGGAGTAACTGTCGTTGTCAAACATACTGCAAAAAAAACTATGTCGATTTATTCAAACTTGAAGGAAGCCAGGGTCACTGTTGGACAAAAAGTACAGCAAGGCACAATTATCGGAAAAGTTGGGCAAACTGGCTCTATTGCCAAGAAACCTCAACTGTATTTCGAGGTTAATGACCTTTCTGGCAAAGGACGTCATGCAGTTGATCCTGAAAAATTGCTTGACTAGTATTGCTTGAGCAGGCAGGAACGCTTGTGTTTATAGCTGTTTTTCTCTTTGTATGAACGTTGTTGTCCCAAATATCAAGTAGCGAGCAGAGTCGTAAATGCACCGATGCCAGCTGGATTTTTTAATATTAATCCCAGCTTTAATTGTTTGTTGAATTGGATTTTTGAATATGTCTGTATGACAAAATACATATCCAATTTCATCATTAGGAGCGAGGGGGGCTTTCAATATAGTTCGATATCGATACACCCTTTCGACTTTTTTTGATTTTTTGCTTGATAATAAAATCGGTTGTATTTCCGGTGTTTTGAAGTTTACAGCTGACTGTGTTCCGTAAATTATTGGAATAAGCAAATGTCTGTCGTGTTGTTGTAAATTATATATATAAAATTGTTCCAGCCATACTTTGATTTTTTCCATGTCATTAGAAGTTGCTTCTTTTGTAGATTCTCCATATATCAGGATAATAAATCTTGCCCCATTTTTATTTTTATATCTAATTGCGCCCCCATTGCCGGACATTGGAGATTGAAAAAACTTTTTTATATCAGTAAATTGTTTTGCCATTTCGTGTAAAGTTGCAAGTTGAGCAACATCATACATTTCACTAAATGTTCCCGTATCTATAGGTATTTCAGAATTTGACGATGTTACCACAATATTTGTGTCTTCATTTGCTATGATATAGCAACTGGAACTTATTTCTGGAAATGTTTTTGCTATATCTTCAGAAAGTGGGAGCTGTGAAGTATCAAAGGCATTTGCCCTTAAACAAATAAAAGTGGAAATGAGTATAGCTTTATTCATTCTCGGTGTTTATTGTATCTTTCAAAAACATTGATAAAACATAAGAAATTAGCAAAAATACAGGAATGACCAAAATCGCCTTTTCATAGCATTCTATGTCATAAACGCGCACTGCGGCTTCCCCAATTTCTCCTTTCCAGAAGAAATCGAGCAATGCGCCTAGGAATGGTTGAAAAATTGAACCTATAAGCATAACAATGCAGTTGGTCATTGCTAGCGTCGTTCCTGAAATTTCTGCTGATACGCTTTCTTTTGCTACAGTAAATCCAATCGGTTGAGCCCCAGTGAAAAATCCAATTAATAACACTATTCCAAATGCTACATACAATCCACAACTTGTGTATATGAGCGGAATGAAAGCTATCGCCGTTAATAACATTGCCAATCTTATTGTTCGCATATAGCTTCCAATCTTTTTTGCGAGAACAGCAATAGCAACGCTTCCGATAGCAACCCCCACGAATATTATCGCTGAAGCTAATGCTGCTGTCTCATTTCCAATCCCATATTTTGACATAAAAAACGGCACAGCCCATAACTCCGCAAAAGCATCAATTGGAAGATACATAAATCCAGCTATTACTCCTGATAATACAACCTGCGGATTTCGAAGCAATTTGGATATATTATTCAAAATTGATTTCGAAATTTGTGGCTTTGTTTTTTGGCGAAGATGTGCATCCCCCATATCTTTTGGGACTAAAACAAATATCAAGACAGCTATTACTATACCAATCGCTCCCAGCATATAGGTGGCATTTTGCCATCCAAACGTATTCACAGCTTTTGCGACTGGAGCTCCTCCAAATAATCCACCAAGGGTACCCATCATGTTGGTTATTCCTGCTAAAATCACAAAATACCTTTTAGGAAACAAATTGGCTGCAATTTGAAGACAACTGATAAAAGCGCATGCCGAACCTGCCCCTACGAGAAATCGCCCTATCTGAGCTATGTATATTTTGTCAGATATCGCAAATAGCCCCGAACCCAAAATACATAAAACTGATGAAATCCCAAGCAAATTACGTGCCCCCATTTTGTCAAGAATAATACCACATGGCAGTTGCAAGACGGTGTAGGCGTAGTAGTAAAACGAAATCAAAACACCAAGCATAGTAGATGTGGCGTTAAATGTGACCATGAGATCATTTGTCATCACGCTCGGAGATACCCGTAAAGCCAATTCATAGAGATAAAATAGAGCAGCAATTCCAAAAATTAAGCAAGATTTACCACTAACTTTCTTTTCCATTTACTTAAATTATTCACAAATTTCTTAAAATTATGTTATCACATTTCGATCTTCGATATAAAGCAATTTCTGCTGATGGGATTGCTCATCATGTCAATAAGAGAAGCTCTTGACTAGCATCGTCTCAGAATTGTCCACAAAATTGCCAGCAAATCTTCGTCTTTGGGATTAAATCTGGACTCACATTCTCTCAAATGCAAGACAAAAGACTTGCTCGTCAATCCATGGAATTTTGCAAGCCGTCTTTTCGCAAAACTCCAAAAACTCTCGATTCCATTTACGTGATTTGACGCATTGTGTCTTTTGCCACGTGCAAATTCGTTCTGAGTGTGGTACACGCGATAGTGATCATACCCGTTTAAAATCAACCCATCATACGCTCTCCAGCCGTCGGTGTGAATTGTTGAATCTTCCAGTATCTTGCCTTGAATTACAGGCATTCGAGCCTCTTTTGAACAATTCGGCACGGCCGTTCTTTCTCCCATTTAGCAAGCCAAAAACAGGGGGGCAGCGGCTCCTCGTCCCCCTTTTTTTCACGGATTCTGCATACCTTAAAGTAGCTTTCATCTAACTCAAAATACATTGTGTGCAAAAACGCCAAATTCTTTGCTATGATCCCTTATAGAATTTTTCAAAATTTTTACGTAAAACTCGTCAAAATACGCATTAATCGTGTTTCGATTTATGGTTAAAATTCCGACAATAATATCTTAATACAGGCGTCTCACAGTTTTTTTACATTGTAATCGCTCAAACCTCTGTATTTCATGCTCTCTCACCATATCTCTTTCAGAGATGCTAGTTAAGAATCTAAGAGAATATGATGGAAAAAACCATTGAATGAACCAGAGATGGAAAAGTGTAAGTATTGTGGGTATGTTGGGGGAGGGGCAGGCATTGTAAGGAAAAAGAAACGGTATAAATGTCCGGAATGCAGACGCACGATGTGCGAAAAAGATTCGCGGATAAAATAAAGAGAAGCGACAATTACACTGTATCTTGATGGGAATGGATTTCGAAGAATTGCGAGAATTATGAGTAAAACTTTCGAAAAAAATTATAGACATCACCCCCTTATGAATTAGAAAAAAAAGTCGCTCTTGAGACCTTAAAAGAGAAGTCAAAAGTAAAGAGGGATGAACTGCGTATGTATATTAAAAGGAGCGAAAAACACGAGTTTGGACGGCGGCAGATAAAAAAAGCTGCGCATTACTTCGTTTGAAGTATCCCCCGGAAACGCCTCAGTTTTAAGAAAATTAATCGATAAAATAATCTAAAAATTGCCTGTACTGATGGAAATTTTTCGTACGAAGAAGAGCTAGGCATGAACTCTGACATCAAACACGTCATCAGCAAGTCTGAGACTTGTTTAGTTGAAAGTTATAATTCAGTGTGGCGATACTACCTCGCTCGATTACATCGCAAAACTAAGTGATGCAGTAAATCTATTCTCATGTTACCCCTGTCTGTCAAGCTACTTCTTGCGTATAATTGCGCTTTCTCATGCAATGGTGTGCAATCCCTTCCAGGAACTCATCTTGTAATTTCAGGCTTTTATATATTGCACGATTTTCGATATGGCTAGATGCAGTTGAATACCTACGTCGAAGTTTATATAAAAATACAAAATTTATCTAAAATGCGATATAAAAAGATAT
>Ga0256405_10001702_pt1 | contig 57520 bp, 45 predicted proteins | sample RumenRJG_02DNA_FD_189096 | JGI IMG/M metagenome (GOLD analysis project Ga0256405, IMG submission 189096) | Bovine rumen microbial communities from Lethbridge, Alberta, Canada - RJG_02 | ecosystem: Host-associated > Mammals > Digestive system > Stomach > Rumen | place: Canada: Alberta... | reverse complement strand
CGATCTCTCTTGCGCCTGTTCCGATATCACCAGCAGGAACGTCGCAGTCAGCGCCGATGTGCTTGCAGAGCTCTGTCATGAAGCTCTGGCAGAAACGCATGATCTCTCCGTCGCTCTTGCCCTTAGGGTCAAAGTCGGAACCGCCCTTACCGCCGCCCATAGGGAGTGTAGTAAGGCTGTTCTTGAATACCTGCTCGAAACCAAGGAACTTGATGATTCCAAGATATACTGATGGGTGAAGTCTGATACCGCCCTTGTAAGGTCCGATAGCAGAGTTGAACTGTACTCTGAAACCTCTGTTTACCTGTACCTTGCCGTTGTCATCAACCCAAGGAACACGGAAAATGATCTGTCTCTCAGGCTCAACGATTCTGTCGAATACGCCTGCATCGATAAGATCCTGTCTCTTTTCAGCAACCGGCTGAAGAGTTTCAAGAACCTCTGTAACAGCCTGGATAAACTCAGGCTCACCCGGATTTCTCTTCTTAACTGTTTCTAAAAGATCGATAAGATACTGATTTTTTAACGCCATTGTTAAAAAACCTCCTTTCAAAATTCTGCGCATAATGCAGTTCACTTATGATTATATCACTACATTTTTAATTTTGCAATACTTTATTGCTGTGAATTTAAAAATTTCCGCGTTTTTGTAAGATACGTAAAATTTTATGATATGTTTTTGTGCAAATGCACAAGTTTTTTGTATGCTTTCATAAATCTTTTAAGTTCGTTTTGACCTCATTAAACGATATTTGCCAAATAATTAACGAAGTATGCATTTTTTGCCGTATAAATGCACTAAACACATATTGATTTTTTTATCGATTTATTGTATAATCATATATGGTATAAAGGATATATTTCAAAAAGGGGGATCTAAGATGCTAAAAGCTATCTGCTCCTCAAAAGATCTGACGGATAACAGCTACTACGACTGCATAAAAGACATAATTCATCAGAAACAGGTTCAGGAGCTGCGATCTATCACCCATCATATCTCAACAACGCGCTTTCAGCACTGTGTCAACGTTTCCTATTATAGTTACATAGTTTGCCGTTTTTTAAAGCTGAATGCACGTTCCGCCGCAAGAGCAGGACTGCTCCACGATCTTTTCTACTATGACCGCAAGGAGTATAATGCCAACCGTCTCAAAGGTCAGGATTCGCACAGCAAGCATCACTCTCTCGAAGCGAGCGCCAATGCGTCTGAGATAACCAATATAACACGGCTCGAACGGGATATGATCGAAAAACATATGTGGCCTGCAACAAGGTCTATGCCAAAATACAAAGAGACATACATTATTACAGTTATTGACAAGTACTGCGCCGTCCTTGAATTCTGCGTCCCAAAAATGCAGAAGTTCATAAAAGGTAAATCGCAGTAATATAAATATCAGGAGGTATCCTACAATGAAGATCGAAACCAAATGCCTACACGCGGGCTACACACCAAAGAATACAGAGCCGAGAGTCGTGCCGATAGTCCAGAGCACAACCTATGTTTACGACTCAACGGACGATGTCGCAGCTGTATTCGATGATCCTACCAAAAGCCTTATTTATTCGCGTTTCGAGAATCCGACAGTTATGGCTGTCGAGGAAAAGATCGCAGCTCTTGAAGGCGGTATCGGAGCAATGTGCACCTCCAGTGGTCAGGCAGCTTCACTCCTCTCACTCCTCAATATTTTACAGGCAGGAGACAGCTTTATCTCCGCTGCTACTATCTACGGCGGTACTGTTAATCTCTTTGCCTACACAATGAAAAAGCTCGGCATCGAGTGCATCTTCGTAAACGCTGATGCTTCCGAAGACGAGATCAGAGCAGCCTTCAAACCTAACACAAAGGCTGTTTTCGGCGAAACTCTCGCTAACCCTGCCCTCGCTGTATTTGATATCGAGAAGTTCGCAAAGATCGCTCACGAGAATGGTGTCCCTCTCATTATCGACAACACATTCCCGACCCCTATTCTTTGCAGACCTTTCGAGTACGGCGCTGATATCGTTATCCATTCTACTACAAAGTATATGGACGGTCATGCTGTTCAGGGCGGCGGCGTTATCGTCGATTCAGGCAACTTTGACTGGACAAACGGTAAGTTCCCTGAATTCACAGAGCCTGATGAAAGCTATCATGGCACTGTCTACACAAAGGCTTACGGCAAAGCTGCATATATCGTAAAGGCAAGAATGCAGCTCATGCGCGACTTCGGCTGCTACCCTTCGGCTCAGTCCGCATTCTATCTCAATCTCGGTCTTGAGACCCTCCCCATCCGTATGAAACAATATTGTGAGAACGCTCTTACAGTCGCTAAGTTCCTTGAGGCAAACGAACTCGTCGAGTCTGTAAATTACCCTGCTCTCGAAAGCAATAAGTACTATGACCTCGCTAAGAAATACCTCCCCGACGGAACAAGCGGCGTAATATCATTCGTTATCAAAGGCGGCAGAAATACCGCTGTCAAATTCATGGATTCACTAAAACTGGCTTCAAATGAGGTTCATGTAGCTGACATACGCACCTGCGTACTCCACCCTGCAAGTGCTACACACCGTCAGCTCACTGATGAGCAGCTTATCGCCTGCGGTATCAACGGCGGTCTTATCAGACTCTCTGTAGGACTTGAAAATATTGACGATATCCTCGACGATCTCAAAGGAGCTTTTGCTGCAATCAAGTAAATAATCACACAAGAAGCCATAACAACTATATGAGGTAAATATTATGAAAACACTGATCGTTTATTCTTCAAAAACAGGATTTACTAAACGCTACTCCGAATGGCTCGCAAAAAGAATCAGCGCTGATACTATGACTATCGCCGATGCCTATAAAAAAGATGATTCTTATTTCAAGGATTATGATGCTATAATTTATGGCGGCTGGCTTATCACAGGAAAGATCCATAAATCAGACTGGTTCATAAAAAGGATCAATAAGTGGAAAGACAAAAGGCTCGCTCTGTTCTGTGTCGGAGCAAGTCCGATAACTTACCGCGGTATAGATGACGTTCTCGGCAAAGTACTTACCGATGAACAGAAAAAATATGCAAAGGTTTTCTACTGCGAGGGCGGTATCGATTACGATAAGCTCTCACTTGGCTCAAAGGTCCTCATGAAGGCTTTTGCAGCTATGCTGAAAAACAAAAAAGATAAAACTGCCGACGAGGTAGCTATGGCTGAACACGTTTCAAGATCATGCGACTGCTCTGACCCGAAGTTCATCGAGCCAATAGCTGCTTATATCTCTCGTTGACCGAAATCCGCATATTCAAAGCCCGAGAACAGACCCTCTCTGTTTTCGGGCTTTATTTTTCCGCACAATTGGTATTTTTTCATTATTTACAGGCGAACTCTATCCGCGCGTACAAGCTGACCGCTGAACGATAAGTTTGCTTGACAAAGGCGAAAATTTTGTGTATAATATATTCGGAATTCTGATATAGGGGGGCGTTGTTATGCCAAAAACAAACAAAGACAGAGAGCTCGATAAAATGTATAAGGAGCTTCTCGAGACCCGTGACAGTGCGCGTTCATCGTCAAAAAGCGACGGCGACCGTCTGTTGTCATTCTTCATCGGGCTGCTCATGCTGGGCGGCGGTTTGTTCATGATATTCCAGAATATCGAGGTAACGAGTTCATGGGGATACGGCGGACACTTTTTCAGTATCGGCAGTTTTCATCTCTCTAACGGTCTTATAATGCTTCCGATAATAATTGGTATCGGTATGCTTTTCCTGATGGAGAGGAAAATATTCGGCTGGATAGTTCTATCCATAGGTATCGTTATCGTACTGCTCAGCGTTATGATGACTACTCATCTGCACTGGAACAGATCGAATGCTTTTACATTCATAATTATGTTTGGACTTACAGCAGCAGGCGGCGCTCTTGTACTGAAAGAGCTTTTCAGGAAAAATTGAATAACTACGATCGGGCGGCATTAGCGTGCTATCCTTAACGGAATAATTTAGCTATTAGAAGCGAGGATACTAATTCTCGCTTTTTTGCTTTTATTCTTGCATTAGCAAATTGTTTATGATATAATTAATTAGAGGTGATTGTATGGAATTCAAGTTGAACGATTATCATAGAAACATATCTGATAATGATTTGTTGGAAGATATTTTAAGAGTTGCCTCTAACCTTAAAAAGAGCAGTATTTCCCAAAGTGATTATAAGAATAATGGGGGAAAATACGGTGTCGGCACTATAGCAAAAAGGTTTAATGGCTGGACAGGTGCATTACAAAAATGTGGGTTGATGCCTAACAAAAAGCAAATAACTGTTTCAGGAATATCCAAAACAGATATGATTTCTGATTTGCAAAGAGTTGCAGAAAAAATATGCAAAAAAACTTTTACAACGTCTGAGTATTCTCAGTATGGGCAATACTCAAGAAGTGTTTTTCTAAGAAAATTTGGTTCATGGAACGCTGCATTAAAAGCGGCAGATTTAGAACCATTTGATCATCCGCTGGGCGGTGGTTCAAAAAACAAAGTAAGTGAATATGCTTGTCTCGAAGAAATAGAACGCATCTGGATTTTACTCGGCAGACAGCCTACAACAACAGATATAAAAAACGGAATCAGCAAATATTCACTTCATGTTTTTGAACGACGATTTGGAACATGGCGTAAAGCTCTTGAATTCTTTGTCGCATATATGAACGATGAACAGGAGGTTGAAAAGTCTGACAAGATTGGAAATGATATACAACCTCCAAATAATATTCAAGAGCAAATTGAAGATGAAAAGCAACCACATAAAACAAAAAGAGAGATTAACCTCAGAATGCGTTTTTTAGTCATGAAACGTGATAACTTTAAATGTTGTATGTGTGGTCGCTCTCCTGCAACAACTGTCGGTTTAGAACTGCATATAGACCATATTGTGCCGTGGTCAAAAGGCGGCGAAACCGTTATTGATAATCTGCAAACACTATGCAGTGATTGTAATTTAGGAAAAAGTGATATTGAATTATAAAAGGTCGTCATTTGCTTGACGACCTTTTTGGGTGTCGGGGAATCCCCGACCAGCAAGCGGTTAGCGGACTACCTAACGCGATGCTGGCAAATTATTCTTATATTGTTCCGCTAAAAGCAGCGGCATTTGCCGCCCTTTTATTTTTCATCAGCCGCAATACTTTGAAAGTTATGTGAAATTAACACCGGGCTATTGACATTTCAACGCAAACAAAGTATAATATGATTTGAAAATGATTATCAAATTCATATAATAAGGAGCGGATCTATGGAATTCACTCGCAGAAAAACTGCTTTGTCCATGTCAGCAGTATTATTTGCAGCTCTGTTCACAGGCTGCGGCAGCACAAACAATACCCCCAAAAATGACAAACTCAATGTCGTTTGTACCAATTTCTCGGAATATGACTGGACTAAAAACATAATCGGTGATACCAACAGTATCAACCTCACTTACCTGCTCGAGAGCGGTATCGATATCCATAATTATCAGCCAAGCGTCGATGATATGGTCACTATCTCGAATTGCGATATGTTCGTTTATGTGGGCGGAGAGTCGGAAAGCTGGGTCGATGACGCGCTCAGAAACTCCGCTAACAAAAACATGAAAGTCTTAAAGCTCTTCGACACTGTTCAGGACACTCTCAAAGAGGAAGAGCTAAAGGAAGGCATGGAGGACGAAGAGGAAGAACTCTCACACATTGAAAACGAGCCCGAATACGATGAACACGTCTGGCTCTCAGTCCGCAATGCACAGACTATCTGCAACAATATCTGCAATGATATCTGCTCACTCGACCCCGATAACGCTGACAACTACAAGAACAATCTCAAAGCCTACTCAGCAAAGCTCGAAAATCTCGATGAAGAATTCAGCGATATGGCTCAGAATGCTTCAGTCAAAACTGTTTTGTTCGGCGACCGCTTCCCATTCCGTTATCTCTTTGACGACTACAACATCGATTACTATGCCGCTTTCAAAGGCTGCTCGGCAGAATCAGAGGCAAGCTTTGAAACTATCGCAACTCTCGCAGACAAGCTCGACACACTGAAGCTTGATACCGTATTTATTATCGAAAACTCTGATGATGCGCTGGCAAAGTCTATCATCAATAACTCTGAATCCAAAAATGCTGATATCGAAAAACTCAATTCCCTCCAGTCAGTAACAGGCGACGATATAACCAAGGGGGCAAGCTACATTTCGATAATGCAGGATAATCTCGATACTTTGAAGAAGGTGCTTTGTTAAAATGGGAGCATTACTCAAATGCGAAAACGTCTCTCTCGGTTATGAGGGGGACGTTGTTACAAAAGGTCTTAACTTCACCGTCAACAGCGGTGATTATTTATGTATAGTCGGCGAAAACGGCTCGGGAAAGAGCACTCTTATAAAAGCTCTGCTCGGACTTAAACCACAGCTCAGCGGTACTATCGAGCTCTGCGGAGAGGTCGGCAAAAACGAGATAGGCTATCTCCCTCAGCAAACTATGGTGCAGCGCGATTTTCCTGCGTCAGTCCGCGAAATAGTGCAGTCAGGCTGCATGAACCGCTGCGGACTCCGCCCATTCTATAACAAGGAAGAAAAAAAACTCGCTAAGGACATGATGGAGCGCCTGGAGATAACGCCTCTTGCCAAACGCTGCTACAGAGAGCTATCAGGCGGTCAGCAGCAGCGTGTACTCCTCGCAAGAGCACTTTGCGCCGCAAGAAAAATGATCCTTCTCGACGAACCTGTAACAGGTCTTGATCCAAAGGCTACCAACGAGATGTATGAGCTCATCGGCAGTCTTAACAAAAAGGATGGTATCACGGTAATTATGGTTTCCCACGATATGAATGCAGCCGTAAGATATGCCACACATATTCTCCACGTCGGCAGAAAACAGCTTTTCTTCGGCACTAAAGATGACTACCTCACCAGCAAGACGGGTCAGGCATTCCTGACTGTTATGGGAGGTGATGACGATGAGTGAGATACTTGACAAGCTCCATGTGTACTTCCAGCTCCCGACAATACGCTATGCAATGATAGTCGGACTTCTCATAGCCCTCTGCTCATCACTTCTCGGCGTAACACTGGTAATGAAGCGCTTCTCGTTCATCGGCGACGGTCTTTCACACGTTGCCTTCGGCGCAATGGCTGTTGCCACCGTTACAGGCGTTACAAACAATATGCTGATAATTATGCCTGTGACTATCGCTGCTGCCATACTTCTCCTGAGAACAGGCAGCAATACCAAAATAAAAGGTGACGCTGCTATCGCAATGATATCCGTCGGAGCTCTCGCCCTCGGATATATGCTCATGAATATAGCCGCTCAGAGCGGAAACAAGCGCACTTCAAGCAACGTTACCGCCGATGTGTGCAGCACTCTCTTCGGTTCGACATCGATACTTACTCTTTCACTTACAGATGTGTGGATATGCGTGGGAATGTCGGCCATCGTAGTTGCAGTTTTCCTCATCTTCTACAACAAAATATTCGCCGTGACTTTCGACGAGAACTTCGCCAAAGCAACAGGAGTGCGCTCGGATATGTACAACCTTCTGATAGCGGTCGTAATAGCTGTTATCATCGTTATCGCTATGAACTTCGTAGGCTCACTGCTCATATCCGCACTCATTATCTTCCCTGCCCTTTCGGCAATGCGCATCTTCAAGAGCTTCAAAAGCGTTATCATCTGTTCGGTAGTTATTTCGCTATTCTGCGCTGCAAGCGGCATTATCATCTCGATACTTGCAGGAACACCCGTCGGCTCAACTATTGTTTCGGCTGATATATGTGTGTTCTTCCTTTTCTGTCTCACCTCATTCGTACTTAAAAAAGGCAGATAACGCCTGTTAAAGCACTCCCGTATAAACTCTCGGGAGTGCTTTTTATATAAAAAGCACTGTTAATACGATAATATATTCTATGCTGCCGTTTTTATTGCTCCACCAATTAACTCTTGAAGAAATATTGCGACGGACTAACGCAGTATTTCGCTGTCAGAGCAAGCGAGAAATTTCAAGGGTTAGTTTGGGGAGCAATATAAAACTTGACAAAACACCTCCCAATGTGATATTATTAAATATGTACATTCATGCGGAACTGCCATTTCCGAAACCATGACAAAGATTTGCCACTTTTCGGAAATGAACTGATCTTGCTGAAATGCAGCATAAGTCTATACTTCTGACTGCTTTATTTATATTTTATACAAAGGAGGTCACGCTATGGAAACCATTAACGAAATAGCAGCACGTATACGTGAGCTGCGCGAGGTCTGTGACTATACACAGGAGAAACTCGCAGAGGAACTTAACCTATCAGCTGAACAGTATGCAGGCTATGAACAGAACGGTGATTTTCCTATCAGCGTCATCTATGAGATCGCAAATAAATTCGGCGTCGATTTCAACGAACTCGTCACAGGTGAACCGAGCCGTATCGACACTTTCCAGGTCGTCCGCCGCGGCAAGGGCAGAAGCATAAGCCGTTTCCCGGGTTATCGCTTCAAGGATCTTGCTTTCAGATATGCAGACAAGATCATGCAGCCCCTTCTCGTCACACTTGAACCATCAGACGAGCCTGCTAAGCTCGTTACTCATACAGGTCAGGAATTCAACCTTGTTCTCAAGGGTACTGTTGCCGTTATATTTGAGGATCAGGAGATCATTCTCAATGAAGGCGACTCTATCTACTTTAACCCCACTTACCCGCACGGACAGCGCTGTGTAGGTGACAGCAAGGCAAGATTCCTCACTATGATCGCTGAATGATCAGCTATAACTCGTTAAAAAGGAGTATTCACTATCATGCTTTTAGACCGTTACCTTCCCCGTATAGAGTTCGACTCATACGAGGATTTCAAGGAGAATTACCGTGTTAATGTTCCCGAAGACTTCAACTTCGGCTGGGATATCGTTGACGAATGGGCAAAACAGGAACCTGAAAAAAAGGCTCTTGTATGGCTCAGCCACGATAAACAGGAAAAGGTCTTCACCTTTACCGATATTTCAAAGCTCTCAAATCAGACCTGCCATTATTTCAGAAGTCTCGGACTCAAAAAGGGCGATGTAGTTCTTCTTATACTGCGCCGCCGCTGGGAATACTGGGTAATAGCTACCGCTCTCCATAAGCTGGGCGTTATCCTTATACCCGGAAATCTCCTCTTTACTACTCATGACATCGCTTACCGCGGCAATATGGCTGAAATATCCGCTATCATCGCCTGCGATGACGAATACATACGCGGACAGATAGATGCTGCCGCTCCTGAAATAAAGACCCTGAAGAAAAAGATCGCTGTTGCTGAGCCTCGTGACGGCTGGGATTTCTTTGAGGACGAGATCGCTAAGTATCCCGATACCTTTGAGCGTCCTACCGACGATCAGGCTACTAAGGCTACCGATACAATGCTCATATACTTCACATCAGGTTCTACAGGTATGCCAAAGATGGTCTGCCACAACTTCGCTCACCCTCTTGGTCATATCGTTACCGCAAAGTACTGGCATCAGGTCCAGGAAAATAAGCTCCATATGTCTATTTCAGACTCAGGCTGGGCTAAATTCGGCTGGGGCAAGCTCTACGGACAGTGGATATGCGGCGCTATACAGTTCGCTTACGACTTCACGGGAAGATTCAACGCAAAGGATATCCTTGAAGTCATCAGCCACTACAAGCTGACTACTTTCTGCGCTCCGCCTACTATGTACCGCTTCATGTTACAGGAGGATATGACAAAGTACGACCTCTCGTCAATCCAGAACTTCTGCAATGCAGGCGAGCCCCTCAATCCTGAGGTTTTCAACCGTATCTATGAGCTTACAGGCAAGAAGATGCGCGAGGGCTTCGGTCAGTCAGAGGGCACAGTTCTTATCGCTAACTTCCCATGGATAGATCCAAAGCCGGGCTCAACAGGAAAGCCTTCTCCGCTCTACAATATCCACCTTCTCCGCGCTGACGGTACAGAAGCCGACGACGGTGAGGAAGGAAGCATCATGGTATGCGGTATCGATAAGGAGCGTCCTACAGGTCTTTTCTGCGGCTACTACAAGAACCCTGAACTGACTGAGGCTGTTCTCGGCGGTGAAAACTACGACACAGGTGACGTTGCATGGCGCGATTCCAAGGGTTATTACTGGTTCGTAGGAAGAAACGACGACGTTATCAAGTGCTCAGGCTATCGTATAGGGCCTTTCGAGGTAGAAAGCGCACTCCTCACCCACCCTGCTGTAGTTGAATCAGCTATAACAGGTGCTCCCGATCCTATCAGAGGTCAGGTAGTCAAGGCTACTGTTGTTCTCGCAGAAGGATATACTCCTTCACCAGAGCTCACAAAGGAGCTTCAGGACCACGTTAAGCGCGAGACTGCTCCATACAAGTATCCTCGTGTTATCGAATACGTTAAGGAGCTTCCAAAAACTCTCGGCGGCAAGATAAAACGTGCCCAGATCCGTCATCAGGACGAGGAAAACACATCAAAATAACTCAGAAGCAAAGACAAGCCATAAAGAAGCAGCAGCTCTTTATGGCTTTTTCTGAATATCAGCCCGTAGGCACGAACAGCATTCACCCGTGTAAGGATCAATGAGTATTCTGTTCGCACCCACAAACTTGCTACTGTAATTTTTTTCGGGATACCCCGTTTTTCAGTTCCTGAATACGTAAACTATAAGTAATATTGGGGGTGGCAAATATGACTTCTGATGCGCATCAAATCATATCCCAGGTCTACAAGGCTAAAACTGACAGCCACGCGGCAGACGAGCTTATCGCTGCTTATATGCCGTTTATAAAATCGGAAACTGCAAAATTTATCAACCGTTCGCCTGATCAGAGCGATGACGAGCTTAGTATAGCTATGTTCGCTTTTTATGAGGCTATCAGAAATTATTCCAGACTGCGCGGCTCTTTCCTTAAATTTGCCGCAATGCAGATAAAAAACCGTCTTATCGACAACTACAGAAAAGAAAAACGCAACAAGGGACAGATTTCGCTGGACGTTTCCGAAGACGACAAAACAGACCTGAAAGATACAATTCGTGATGAACACGATACATATGCCGAAAATGAGCTCCGTGAGGCTACACAGCAAGAAATACAGGAGCTTTCCGCTCAGATGCAGGACTTTGGCGTTTCAATGAGCGACGTGGCTGATAATTCTCCGCGACAGCGCAGAACTCTTGAAATATGTCAGAAGGCTATCGCATATGCACGAAGAAACCCTGATATACTGGAGGATTTTCTCAGAACTAAACGTGTCCCTCTCGCTAAACTCGCCGAGGGTGCAGATGTAGAAAGAAAATCTCTTGAAAGACACAGGCGCTATCTTGTAGCAGTTCTGCTCATATGCACTAATGGCTATGAGATAATGCGCGGACACATCATGCAGGTTCTAAAAGGTGGTGAAAATAAATGAAATATATCGTTATGGAATGTCATGAAGGATACGCTGTATTAATGGATGAGGAATCCCGTTTCGTGAAGTCAGCTAATCTCCACTATAATGTCGGACAATCCGTCACAGATCCGATATTAATGGACGATGACCAGCGCTCGGGACGTATTAAAATGCATATAACCAGATTCGCAGCTGTTGCAGCCTGTATAGGCGTTATCGCAACAGCAGGTTCAATGTACTACGCTCGTAACCTAAAGCCGTATTCAACTATTACTATCTCGGCTGATGCAAATATAAAAATGGAGATAAACCGTAAGGGGAAGGTAATTCATATAAACAGCGACGATAAAGACGTTCAGGAACTCCTCAAGGACTATAACGGAAAGGGCAAGGACGTACTTACCGCCGCAAACGAGATAATAGAGCTTGAAAAAGAAAAAGGCATGATATCCAGCGGTGATACCGTAAATGTTTATGTCGATTCACAGACCTCCGACAACTACGGCAGTTTCAAGAACGATCTTGAAAACAGCAATTCTGACCTTAAAGTAAAGGTCCGCGGTATCGATCCGCCTGCACCTCCTGCAAAAGAAAAAGCAACTATGATAACACCTGAACCACCAAAAGAACCCAAAACACCTGAGCCGCCTAAGCCTGCAAAGGAACAGGTCAATGCTCCGGAACCACCTGCTCCGTCAGTTATCACACCACCTGCACCTGCACAACCTCCTGCTCCAAAAACAGATACTCCAATTGCCGAAACACCAATTCCCGATAAAAAACATGAACAGCCTGCTCCTCCGTCAGAACCTGAGCCGCCTAAGGCTCCCGAAAAGCCTGACGAAAATGCAGCAAAGCCTGAGATCAAAAAACCGGATGAAGCTGTTGAACCACCTAAGCCGCCTGTTCATGACAATGAAGCAGAGCCTCTTCCGCCAGAGCCTAAAAAGCCTCTTTCTGTAGTTGAGAACGCTCTTATTGACATACAAAAGAACAAGCCTATCAAAATGGAAGGCTTGCACCACACTGCACTTCTTCCGGCTCCCGAAGAAAACCGCGAGGAAAAAGCTCCTGATGCTCAGCCGCCAAAGGAAGAACATTCTCCCGAAGCACATACATTGACTGAAGCACCTTCGCTTCATTCTATACCAACTCCATGAGAAAACATGAATTATATATAACTAAAAGGCACTTTTTAAGTACCTTTTACAGTCTGTCGAAAAAGTTAAATTTGAGCGATAGATTAACACGGGCGCCGGAACGGCGCCCCTACAATTTAGCTATTCTACGTATATACTTTTGTAGGGGGCGGCGTCCTCGACGTCCCGAAACAGGTTCTTTGACAGTCTCCTAAAAGGCACTTTTTAAGTGCCTTTTAGTTTTTTTCCGGCTTGATCCAAAAAAATTTATTTCAACTTTTCCCCTGTTTACAGCCATTCTTTGGCTTCCCTAAAAAATTCTCAAAAAATTTTTTCATTCTACCCCACTTTTTTCTTCCCTGCTCCGTAAACTGTTAACATAAGGCAAACAAAGCAAAACAAAAAAGCCTATAGGCTCCCACAAGGAGTAAAATATAATTTAAAGGAGTAATTATTATGAGAAGTAAAAAGCACGTTTTCGCTGCACTCGCTGCAATGTCTGTTATGGCTTCAGCAGCAAGCTTCAATGTATTCGCAGCAGAGACAACAGAGGACACAGAGACTGCAACAGCAGCTGTAACAGAGGTTGCAACAGAAGCAGCTGATGTTGAGACACCTACTCTTCCTGTACCGCCTGTAGCTCCTGCAGAGCTCGACGATGCTGAGAAGCCTGAGCCACCTGTTATCCTTGATGTTACAGATCTTATAGACGAGATCCGCAGCTTCATCGAAGCTAACAATATCGATGTACTTACAGATGCTATCCTTGAAAACTGGGACGAGATTGAGAAAGTTGACGTTCACTTCCATGCTAATGAGAAGCCTGCTAAGCCTGTAGTTGAGAAAGCTGAAGACGCTGAAAAGACTGAGAAAGAAGCTACAGAGGCTACAGAAGAAGCTGAGAAGCCTGCTAAGCCGCTCAAGAACGTTCACCTTGAACTCACAGATCTTTTCCTCCAGTTCCGTGACGTTGTTGACTTCAGCAAGTTTGACTTTGTTGATGATGCTGTAAAGGAGAAGATAAAGGCTGCTAAGGACGTTCACGCTGACGTTCACTTCAAGAAGGCTGAGCCTGAGAAGCCTGCTGCTCCTGTAGCTCCTGCTGAGCTTGAAGAGGGCGAGAAGCCTGAGCCGCCAACAGCTCCTGTTATCGATGACAATGCTGAGAAGCCTGAGCTTCCTACACCTCCTGCTCCTCCTGTAGCTCCTAAGGAAGGCGAAAAGCCTGTTCCTCCTACACCTCCTACACCTCCAACACCTCCTGTAGCTCCAGAGGCTCCTAAGGGACCAAAGCACGAGCATCTCGGCCCTAAGGAGAGAGAGGCTCTCAAGGCTGCTGAGGCTGCTACAGAAGCTGCAACAGAGGCTGCTACAGAAGCTGAGATCAGCGAATGATAGCTGCTTAGATAATGTCTGTCTTACCTTGAAAAAGGTCCCCATAGGACAGATATCTTAGATCTATCCAATCCCAATCCCCTTTATCCCATACCAACTTGATATACTGTATAACGGTAAGTACAGTAACACAAGTTTTCTAAAGCACGCATCACAGGATCAGTTTCCTGTGGTGCGTTTTTTTTGAACTGACCATTGTTTGCTGTAAATATCGCGGATTATTGCTTTTTGTTTTCTGATATGCTATAATGTTCATGAAAAGATTATTATATTGCCGATCTGACAGCTATTCTCACTGCTCACCGCAATCGGACAACTATATCAGTTTACTTTCATTTAATAGGAGGATAACATGAAGGTTAGATTTCACCTGCCTGATTTTGCAAGGCTTTTTAAATTTAATGTAGTATTTCTCACAATGATGGAGAACAGCCCTGAATTCTTCCGCGAGGGCGTTGAGATCGCATCTGTTTACGGTGTATTCCCACCGTCACTCTGGAACGGCGGCCGTGTTATGCACGGAATGTGCCAGAAGGACTTCGTTAAGGGCGTTACAGGATACTTCAACAAAAAAGGTATACCGCTCCGCTTCACTTTCACAAATCCTGTACTCGAAAAAAAGCACCTCAGCGACGAATTCTGCAACATGGTCATGCATATCGCTGACAACGGCATGAACGAATGTATCGTCGTTTCACCGATCCTTGAAGACTACATACGCAAGAACTTTCCTCGCTTCAAGCTTACAAGCTCTACCTGCAAACGCCTTACTGACCCCGATGCACTGTACAGCGAGGTGGAAAAGGATTACCACATAGTAGTGCTCGATTATGACCTCAATAACAAGTTTGATATACTCGAAAAAATACCGAATAAGGAAAAGTGCGAGATACTTGTCAACGCCTGCTGCAATCCAGCCTGTGCAAACCGCTCTCTCCACTATCAGACCATTGGTACTGAGCAGATAGCTTATGCCAACCATGTAAGGAAATACCCGAACGTCCCCTTCGACTCAAATAAATTTGCAGCTGAACACCCCGAAGCAAAAGCAATATTTGAATGTCAGTGCGAACACAGAAGCCTTTTTGATATCAAATCACTGAGTACTCATATAACTCCCGACGATATCTGGAACAAATACGTTCCTATGGGCTTCAACCAGTTCAAGATAGAAGGACGTACCTTCGATATGTTCAATCTCATGGAGCACTACCTCTATTATATGGTCAAGCCTGAGTATATCGAAAAAGCCCGTCTGACTTTCCTGCGCAATCTCAGTCTAAACGGTGCAATAATCATTCCCGATCAGGCTTGATATGAATATGATACAATTTTCGCCTCCCCTTATAGGAGGCGTTTGTACTTGATGAATGATTTTTATGAAAAGGCTTCTGTTGTTCACACATTTTTCACACTCCCCTGTTATAATATCATTGTATCTTATCCGAGACTTCGGAAAGGTAACATTTTTTAAGGAGAAAACTGAATATGAAGAACACTGTTTCAACTCTGCTGCAGCAGAAGCAATCAGGTGACAAGATCACGATGCTTACTGCCTATGATTACACAACAGCAAAGATCATGGACGAATGCGGCGTAAACGCTATCCTCATCGGCGATTCTCTGGGTATGGTAATGCTCGGCTATGAGAATACCCTCCCTGTAACTATGGAGGATATGATACACCATACTGCCGCTGTTTCAAGAGGTGCAGTAAATACCTTTATCGTTGCCGATATGCCTTTTATGTCATATCAGGTAAGCGTTCAGGAAGCTGTTATCAATGCAGGAAGACTCATCAAAGAGGGCGGCGCTAATGCTGTTAAACTCGAAGGCGGTGCAGAAGTCTGCGAACAGATAAAGGCTATCGTAAACGCTTCTATCCCTGTTGTTGCTCATCTCGGACTTACTCCGCAGTCAGTTAATGCTTTCGGCGGATTCAAGGTTCAGGGAAAGAGTCTTGATAAGGCTAAGAAGCTCATCGATGACGCACTTAAAATCCAGGAAGCAGGCGCTTGTGCAGTTGTACTCGAAGGTATTCCTGCAAAGCTTGCAGATATCATCACCAAAAAGCTGTTTATCCCTACTATCGGTATCGGCGCAGGAAACGGCTGTGACGGTCAGGTACTTGTTTATCAGGATATGCTTGGACTCACAACGGGTCATACTCCGAAATTCGTAAAGCGTTTCGCAGAGGCAGGCGAACTAATGCGTCAGGGTATCTCGGACTATATCAGCGAAACAAAGTCAGGAGCTTTCCCTGCACAGGAGCATACCTACTCTATCGACGATGATGTTATCAACGAGCTTATGAAGGAGTGTTAATTATATGAAGATCGTTAAAACTATAGATGAAGTTCGTGCACAGGTCAAAGAATGGAGAGCTCAGGGGCTAACAGTAGGTCTTGTTCCTACCATGGGCTACCTTCACGAAGGTCACGCAAGCCTTATCGATGCTTCTCACAGAGATAACGACAGAACTGTTGTGTCGGATTTCGTGAATCCTATGCAGTTCGGTCCTACAGAAGACCTGGAAAGCTATCCCCGTGATATCGAACACGATGCAAAGCTCGTCGAAGAACACGGCGGCGATATCATTTTCAATCCCGAGCCTGAGGAAATGTATCATGACGGCTTCTCATCGTTCGTTGATATGACTGTTCTTACGCAGGAGCTTTGCGGACTCAGCCGCCCTGTTCATTTCAGAGGCGTTTGTACCGTGGTTTCCAAGCTTTTCAACATCGTCAAGCCTGACCGTGCTTACTTCGGCAAGAAAGATGCTCAGCAGCTCGCAGTTATCCGCCATATGGTCGATGACCTTAATATGGACATCGAGATAATCGGCTGCCCTATTATACGTGAAGCCGACGGACTTGCTAAAAGCTCACGAAATACTTACCTTAACGATGCCGAAAGAAAGGCTGCGCTCGTTCTTTCACAGGCTGTCGCTCTCGGCAAGGATATGGTAAGGAACGGCGAAAAAAATTGCTCCGCTGTCATCAGCTCAATGAAAAAACACATCGAAGCTGAACCGCTTGCAAAAATAGATTATGTAAAGATCGTTGACTGCGCTACTATGCAGCAGATTGAGACTCTCGACCGCCCTGCACTCTGCGCAATGGCTGTATATATCGGAAAGACCCGCCTTATCGACAACTTCTTCACCGAAGATGTATAAGGAGGCTTCAATGGAAATATCAATGCTCAAAAGCAAGATACACCGCGCAGTTATAACTCAGGCTGAACTTAACTACGTCGGCAGCGTTACTATCGACGAAGACCTCATGGACGCAGCAGGACTTTACGAATACGAACACGTTCATATCGTAAATGTGAACAGCGGCAGCCGCATAGAGACTTACGTCATCGCAGGTGAACGCGGAAGCGGTGTTATCTGCCTCAATGGTGCAGCAGCTCGTTCGGGACAAAAGGGCGACTATGTTATTATAATGTCCTACGCTGCAATGACTCCTGACGAGATAAAGTCTCATCACCCAAAAGTCGTTTTTGTAGACGATAAAAATGAAATAGTAAGAGTTTCCGAGTACGAAAAACACGGTGAACTTGGTTAAAATAAAGGCACTTCCTGTAACAGTGATGCTTATATAGAAGTTTATAGTTAATTATCGGGGGAACCCTTTCTGAGGAAAGGGTTTCCCCCGAACCCCTTTCCAAAGACTTTTATCTGATTTTTTCCCTTATAGGGCGCGTATAGTTAATAAAAAAGACCTGTAATATACAGGTCGCGCTCTATAAGGGAAAAAATAAAACCAGAAGTTTTCGGGAGAGAGTTTTAGAGAAGCCCCTTTTTCAAAAGGGGTTCTCTCAACAATCAGCATAAAAGCTTCTATATCAGTATTGCCATTAGGAAGTGCCTTATTGTTATTTAAGGAGCCTTTTTAGCTCTTCATAATCTGAATCGGGATGTTTTTTCTCGGCTATATCCACCAGTTTGCGTGAAACTGCCATGTACATATTCCTATCAACTTCATTTCCCATACATCTTATATGCTTGAGAACAGTATCCACATCATTGCGCTCAACGGGTCCTGTAAGTGCATCAACAGGTCCTACAGCGAGCACACGCCTGATATTGCTCATAATAAGCGGCTCTAAAGCCGTTTTCGCTTCCGACTCAGTAAAGCCACATTTTTCAAATATTGACAGGCTCTTTGCCACAAGAGCACAGACAAGATTGCTCGAAATTGAACAAGCAGCATGGTATTCGCTCTTATCCTCGCCCGAAATAACTCTTGTACGATTGCCAAACTTTTCAAAAATATCGCTCCAAATCTTCACGTTTGCTTCATCGCCTTCAATGCAGAAGAAAGCTTTGTGAAGCTCTCTGAACGAATCATACTTGCTGCTCACAGGAAACAGCGGATGTATCGAACAGCCGCTCGCACCGTATTCTGAAAGATCGTGGAACGCCTCCGAAGCAGACATTGCTCCGCTGCAATGGCAGATCTGCTTTCCTGCTATGCCGACCTGCTTAACTTTGTCGTAAACTTCGATTATCGAACCGTCAGGAACAGTTATAAATATTACGTCACTGTCGCTGACCAGTTCTGAGATCTCCTCATACCCTTTACTGCCCGTAAATTTAGCCGCTTCCATTGATGACTGAATGTCACGGCTGTAGTAGCCCGTAAGAAAAAGTCCGTTCTCAGCAAAATACCTGCCAAGAGAATAGCCAACTTTTCCGGCTCCTATAAAACCAATTTTCATTTTAATATCCTCCTGTAACCCAAAACTTGTTACTTTCCTAATTATAGCATGATACAGCCCAAAATTCAAGCACTTCAGGTGGATTTTACGCATGATTTGCCTGCTCATTCGGTTGCAATAAGTCAAGATTTATAATATAATAAAAATATATTTTTTTGAAAAAGCTGTTACACTTCGGGTTCGCACAGCAAGTATGTATTATGAAAGCATTTACAGCGCGCAAGCTTTTTTGAAAAATAAAAGAGGTGGTTCTATGACAGATAATGAATACCGAATAATATACGATAAAGATCCGAGTGCAGCTCAGACCGCACTGTTTGACGAGTATCTCAGCTACGTCTATGCAATAGTCTACAATAAGCTCAGAAGCTGCGGAAGCCGTGAGGATATGGAAGAATGTGTTGGAGATGTTTTTTCTGCTGTATTTATAAGCTATGACCGTGACGGCAGATTTGACGGGGATTTGAAAGGCTTCATCGGCACTATCGCAAGCCGCAAGGCTATCCAGATGTACCGCAGCCTTGTCCGCAAGAACAATACCGTTTACATAGAGGACGAAACAACCGAGATTGCCGACAGCGAACGTGTTGAGGAAAATGCTGAACGCAGCGCCATGAGAAGTACTCTTCTGCGCGTCATAAACAGTCTCGGCGAACCCGATTCCACTATGATATTGCAAAAATACTACTACAATATGAATTCCAGCGAGATCGCAGATAAACATTCAACTTCGCCTGCATCAGTCAGAATGAGATGCAGCAGAGCACTGAAAAAACTGAAGACCCTGCTTGCAGCAGAGGGATATGATATAAAGGAGGGAAATATATGAGCAACAACAAAAAAATAGAGTTCGATATGCTCGAAAATGCTGACATTAACACTATCGAAAAGATTGGTACGGATAATATGAATATAGATAAGAGTGCTCATGACAGAATGCTGAAAAATGCCATGCAGAAGTATCAGAAAGAAAAACAGCAGCTCGATATGACCTCCGTCAACTCAGCAGCGATCAATGACGACTACGACTCGGTTACAGGAGTTGAAACTTACAACCGCAAGAAAATAAGCCACATCGCTTATGCAGCTCTTAGCTCTGCTGCGGCACTTGTACTTATCGGTGGAAGTGTGCTCATGATGAACCGCCACAAGCACACTGTCCCTGATGCTCCCGAACCTAAAACTGTTGCAACTACCACTGTTTCGGGAACTGCTGTGGTGTCATCAACTGGCGTTTCCTCTGCAAAAACTACAGATCAGAAGACAACTTCAACTGCTGCAAAGGCTGTCACCGTTGTTTCGGAGATAACGACCGCAAATGCCGACAAATCGGAAAATACTACTCCGGCAGTAACAACTCAGGCAAACAATATCAATTACGGAAATGACTTATGGTCGTACAAAAATCCACATACAGATCGCAAAGATATTTCCTCAGAAGAACTCGAAGCTGCTAAAAACAGAGCAATGGATAAATTCATGCACGATGGTATATGCTATAATGTAGACGGCACTGAACAGTTTCTATCATATCCTGTACGTGATATCTATAACGCAACATTCGACGTCAACAATGACGGAATCCCCGAACTTTTTATCTCAGGTGAAACTATCTCTTCACACAATACCTATATGTATGTATATGACGGAAATGAATATATACAGGCAAAATTAAACTTTCATACATGGGAAGGCGCAGCTACTTCAAATTTTGTTGTTGCCGGTACAATATATGTATGTCCTGAAAAAAATCTTATATATATGTGGACTAAGGAAGGATATGAATTTCTCCAGATAGTTGAGGTATCTCACGATAACACTTTTACTACTCTGGATGAATTCAATTATTCAGGTTATTATAAGGACGGAGAAACGATCATTGAAAGAAATAATGAAAATTTCTATGATAATTCTGCATTTGAAGCCTTCAAAAGTAATTGCGATAAATTTACATGGCAGCAGCCTGAATATACCTTTTACGCTGAAGAAAATGATGCAGCTATAAAATTTATTCAAGAGCAGCAAGCGCTCTCAAATTCATATCAAAGCTCACAAGATCAATAATTCAACGATATACTCCGATGCAAAATGCCGCTCTCCAAGCATGGAAAGCGGCATTAATAGCTATTCACTCAATATTTTTTCAAGCTCACTGTAGGCATTTTTATCACTGCTGATATACTTCTTTCCTGAGAATTCAAGAGCGCTGTCAATGGCTGATCCAGGGTACTTTTTGCCGGCTACATCAGTCGGTTCACTGATCCGAAACATTATTATCGTGTTCCCGTTTTCGTCCCAGTCCTTGCCGATTTTCAGGTCTGCGAGATAGTTTTTCCATTCACCGACAACACATATATCGTAACCGAAGCTGTGGTTTTCATCGATCATGCTCCAGTTATACTTTTGGAGGCATTCCCCTATCCTTTTCATTTTATCCTGAGTAATGTCGAAAGCTCTGGTGTCAGCGCTTGTATAGAGCCAGTTCACTTCATCGATAAACGAGATATCAACAGGTACTTCTTCTGAATTATTGCTGCTGAGACATTCCTTTATCTTGGGTACTAAGTCCGCATCATCGCAGGTGTGATTATATATGTTCACTCTGTATTCAGCATCGGGAACATTTTCACCCTGAACACCGTAATCATAATGCCTTACGACCGTTTTATCATCATATTGCTCAAAGTAGATAATGTCGTGATAATCGTAATAATAGCAGGTAAGGATAACGTATTTATCGCTTTCAGCAGGCGGAGTATTTTCGTATATCTCCATTGCCTCCGAGGTGCTCAGACGTTCATTGCTTTGTTCGCCCTCTTTCCAGCTGCATTTTCTGAACAGCTCGTAGAGAGCATTCTTATCATCTGTAGAAAGCGACTCAACGGACATATTTTCGTCAGTTGCAATGCGCCACTCTTTGTTATGAAAGCTAAGAGTGTCAAGCGGAAGCTCGCGGAAATCATCGCCGAGTATCTCCTTCATCTTGCTCATGAACAGATCGTAGTCTATTCTGTACGTCTTTCCACCAGGCTCGTCGGAAGCAAAATCACCTATCGCCCTGTAATTTACAAATCGTTCTTCCTGATCCGAATAATTTTCATCTGTATCGGAATCGTATTCAAGTTTGATCTGAAGCTGAGAAAATGACAGGGTATTTGTATCTTTGTTCAGAGCGATAATATATGCTTCATTATCTTCAATACAAAACAGTCCGCGTTGTTCATATGTGGCGAGCCATTCAGGATAATAGACATATCCATCAACTTCTTCCCAGTTACAGCTGTTGAAAAACTCGGCAAGCTTCTGACGTTTTTCAACAGGAATTACTTTGCCGTCTGATATACTTATCCTTGTCTCACCTTTACCAAGCTCTTCATCGGTTTCACCTAATATTATATCTATATGTGTTCTGCTGTCCCGATCGGGGAAATAGAAATCATGTGCGGCAAAATCAAACGGACAGTTTGATACATTAGCAGGCTCTGTAGGAGTCTCAGTGCTGTTCTCAGCATCGGTTGCGGTGTTGTTTTCGTCAGTTGATCCTGCTGATATATTGTTATTGCCATTAAGGTGTCTGAGTGCAAATGAACCGCCTGTTATGCCGACTGCAACAACTGCAAATACAGCGGCAATGCTCAGAAATCTCCGCCATTTCGGCTTTTTGTATATCTCTACGCCGCTGACAGACTGGTCATCAGCTTTTGAGATATTATTCATTTTATTATTGAACTTTCTCTCACTCATATTAAATATTCTTTCCTTTTCTTTGTCATCCTGCGGCGGAAATTCAGCTGATAATCTGTCGATAACGCTTGTATCGGTATTTTCGAGAACGTCAAAAACATTTTTTTCTTTCATGACATCACCTTCCTTCACCAATTTCGGTCAGTATTTTTTTCAGTTTATCCATAGCGCGGCTTAGCCTTTTTCTTACTGCATCTGCTTTCATACCGACCATATCGGCAATATCAGCGGAATTCCTTCCGTAATAGTATTTCTGCATGATTATTGTACTGTCAGGCTCTCCCAGTGAGCTGACAGCATTCAGAACAGCATTGCCTGTTTCGGCTTTTTCAGTGATCTCATCAACTTTTTCAGGAGATGAGAGCTGCAAAGCTTCATCGTTATCAAGAGATACCAACCCGATCATTCTTGAACTCAGTCTGCGATACATATCTATAGAACGATTTTTAGCGATAGCGGCTACAAATCCCTTGATATCACCATTGTGAGCATTTTTCGGATCATATCTCATAAAAACATCAGAAAAAACATCGCTTATACACTCTTCGATATCCTCGCCGGAAGCTATACTGCGCAGGCGACTGAAAATAATCGTATAGACATAGTTGTAATACTCATTGAAAATCGCTCTGTGAGCTGCGGCAGGTGAACTTCTCAGCAGTTCACGAACCTGTTCGTCTGTCATTATACCACTCCTTAGTGCTTGATATCAAAAAGCTCCAAATGCTTTCACCGGCGCTGCTGTAAGCAGTCAAATATATTTGTCACGCTCTGTAAAATACACACGCAAATAGAACGAAAACTGTGACTATAATAGCATAATTATTTTCAAATAGCAAATCTTTCCTGTCAGAAAATTCGTGACAAAACAATGCCCGACTTTGAAATTTCGGCATCTTTTCCGCTATAACAGCGTGATATCAAGTGAAAACCTTCCACCCTTATCATCGCTGTCACGGCTATAGACTATATCTTTTATAACAGCCCTCAGAAGTATGTTTTTTGCCTCTGCACTAACTGCTTCATCATCAAATAGCGCCAAAGCATCATTAAATGTAATACATTTCTCTGTATTCTTAGTCTCGACCCGCTCATGCGATTTTGCTTCTGCAATAGCTTCTTGCAGCTCACGTCGCCGCCTTGCAAGAGCAGCATTCCTCTTCTCAAACACTTCAGCTGTATATACTCCCTGTTCAAGGAATCCATAAAGCCGTGTCTGCTGAACTTCAACCGCATCAAGCTCCTTGATAAGTGATGCCGTAACAGCCTTATGTACCCCTGTATCCTCTTCCTGAAAGTCCGAAATACTACTGCCTGCTTTTTCGGCAAATATTCTAAGCGCCTGTAAGACCTCGCTTTCAACCTCTCTATACCTGACACTGCGGTTTCCACAGCACACCTGACCTGCACAATGCAGTCTCGGTGCGCACTTACGGCTTGACTGATATATCATTGCTCTTCCGCAAACGCAATGTACTATGCCTGCAAAGGGATTCCTTATCTCTGATGCAGCCTTGACCTTCGGAACATTTCCAAATCGACACATTGAAGCCTTGAATGTCTCATCTGAGATAAGCGGTTCATGCCTGCCGTCTGTAAGTATCAGTTCTTCCCTCGGTGAATTCGGGCGTGTGCTTTTCAGCTCACCACCTTCGTACTTTTTAACAGTCTTACGGTGATTCCAGCGTATTTTGCCGATATATACGGGATTTCTCAGCATATCGCGTATACTTGCAATGCTCCATTTATCAGATCTGCGCGGCTTTATGTGCATATCATTCAGGCGGCTTGCTATAGCAGCAGCACCGATATTCTCATTTGTCCACAGCTCAAAAATCAACCTCACGACATCAGCTTCCGAATTAGGAACAAGTGTGAAACTGCTCCCCTCTTTTACCTTATCATAACCGTACGGAGCAACTGAACCTATATAATTTCCCTCCCGAACAGAAGCGAGTCTGCCGCGGAGCATTATCTCCTTGACATATTCAAGATAGTCGTTTCCGCGCAGCAATTCCATTTCAAAAAACTTGCGTTCAAACTTGTCATTGAGGTCATAAGTCTTTTGAGGCGTTAAGATCAGTGTATCGGTATAACGGAAAGCTCTTATAACAGTGCCGCAGTCGGAAAGATCTCCGCGGCTAAGACGCTGCGGTTCTACAACGAGAACTCCTTTTATATCCTCATTTCGGATACGATCGAGGAGCTTTTTCATTTCAGGTCGGTCCTGAATAGTTTCCCCCGATACTACCTCCCGATATATCATTTCTTCCGTGACAGATGTACCGAGTTTAAGTTCAGCATAATCCTGCAACATTCTGAAATGCTTAGCAAGGATATCCTCTACTGTTTCATGTACGCCGTCAGATCGAGATTTTCTCAGGTATATCAGGTACTTCTCAGACATAATTTACTCCTTCCGATGTGTCATATCATATAAATCTTATGAAAAAAACGCCTGTTTTTATGCAGTTTCAGGCTTTATATGCCTAAACTTTACTGCATATAATCAAACGAAAGGAGTTGTTACCATGTCAGACGATATCTTTGAACCCGAAGAAAAGGCGGAGCAAAACGAAAGAATAGTTTCATACAGGAACAGTAATGCCTTCATTACAATACATATCCGCAACCATACCGACAACGAGAAAAAAATTTTCGATACTAACCTAAAAAACGCTCTCAGGCAGTTTTACCGCGATGCTGTATCAAACGGCTGTGCTCCTGAAAAGCTTACGGCAAAATACAAAAAGCAGACCTCTTAATGGCAATACTGATATAGAAGCTTTTTATGCTGATTGTTGAGAGAACCCCTTTTGAAAAAGGGGCTTCTCTCAAACTCTCTCCCGAAAACTTCTGGTTTTATTTTTTCCCTTATAGAGCGTGACCTGTATATTACAGGTCTTTTTTATTAACTATACGCGCCCTATAAGGGAAAAAATCAGATAAAAGTCTTTGGAAAGGGGTTCGGGGGAAAACCTTTCCTCAGAAAGGGTTCCCCCGATAATTAACTATAAACTTCTATATAAATATCACTGTGATGTGATCTGCTTTAACTTTTCAGAGCGGCTGTTTTTTCATTTTTTTACCTGCAATTACTGTCAACATTCCCAGCATCATTACAAGACATATTATCTGATTCAGTGATATTACGCAGCCTGTATGAGAATCCCGAAGAAAATCAAGCATGAATTTTGCTGCCGCAGATGCCATGAACACCACAAAAACCGTATTTCTTCTGCGTTTTCTTTCCAATGAAATCCCAATAATAAATATCAACAGAAAGACTATCGTTTCCGCAAGCTGTACAGGAAATACACATCTGTCGGTGATACCATTGCCTGTATACTCAACGCAGAACGGTCCGTGGTAAGCTACGCCGAAACAGCAGCCGCCAAGAAAACATCCCATCTTTGACACGCTGTACATCAGCGGCAATACCAGTGTGCAGTTATCAAGCATCGCCTTTGCTCCGTACCGATCGCGGCTTATGAGTCCCATTATCACCGCAGCCGCGTACATTCCAACAAGTCCGCCTATAGACGACAGCCCGAAGCTCTCGCCATTTGACGTTATATAGGTCATTAACAAGCCGCCTTCAATACTCAGAAGCGGTCCGAGAGCGAAAAGATATCGCGCGTAGTTCTTCCCTACTCCGCGTTTTACGTTCAGCAGATACTGTCCGATAAGCCCTGCAATGAACGATAGCAGTATCATTACCGAATAAGGCGAAATATGACTGTATTCGGTCTCAATATGTATGGATAGCATTCCTTTCCTTCCTCTCAGCCGATAGTGTTATTGCTCCCTGAACAGAATTCAGAGCGATGAAAGCCTTACAGCGGTTATGATGGCACACTGTTCACTACATGAATCAATGATCTTTCCGCAGGCTATCAAAAGCATTATTATACCGATAACCGCCAATGCCAGTAATACACAGTGAACTATTACGAGCACAAGTGCAAATGTGCTTTTGGAATTCTTGCATCGTGCAACTATCGCAAGAACAAAAGAAGTTATAAAAAACAGAGTGGAAAATCCTGGTTCTCTTACTATTGGCGTTACAAAAAATGAACATAAAAGCAGTATAAGTGATATGTAGCAGAGAGTATTTACGTCCTTTTCCTGCGGAGGTATCGGCTCTCCGAATCCGCTCTGTATGGGAATGAAGCTTCCCGAACCGAATACAGCTCTTCCGCTGCTCATATTATTCATAACGTGATAATACTCATCCTGAGTAAGGAAATGACAGGCTCTTCCGTCATCTGTCCTGAAAAATCTGTACGTGTAAAGCAGATTTTCTTCTGTAGCGGCAGGTGCAAATATAACGTGTCTGCCCTGATATAATTCATACTCACAGCCCTTTATCATATAAAAATCAACTATCATAAAATTACCTCCACCAAGCAATTTCTCTTGTCTATGCTCTCATTTTACACTAAAACTATATAATAATCAAGATGACAGATGTAACCGATATGATGACATATGTCACTTTAACAGCAACATAGCCCGAACCATTACAATTCGGGCTATGTCAGTATCATATCCTTACAAAAGTATAGCTGCCGTACTGCTCATTCAATCGGTATCTCATACCGCTGATAATGAACGTGAAATTGTTTTTGCACAGATCATAGTTCCTGATAGTAAGCTGATCGGAAGTTCCGCTGATCTTTATAAGCAGGTCGGTGTCATTTTCCATAGCTGCCTGAAGTTCATCAGGGGTTATATTCCTGAATTCAAGAACATTATCCCCTTCACGGTCATTTATCGTATCTCTGCCAAAGCCTTTTTCAAATACATATGTATCGCTGCCTGCTCCGCCGCTGAGAGTATCATCACCTTCACCGCCGTTGAGTATATCATCACCGATGCTGCCGTTCAGAATGTCATTGCCTCTGCCGCCGCGAAGGTCGTCATTGCCGAGTCCGCCGTGAAGAAAATCGTTGCCGTTTCCACCGATAATGGTATCATCTCCGCCCTCACCGCTGAGCTTATCATTTCCGTTGTCTCCGTACAGCGTGTCATTTCCTTCACCGCCGCATATCTCGTCATTTCCTTCGCCGCCGTGTATACTGTCATTTTTGGCAAAACCGAAAATCACATCGTCGCCTGATTCACCGATGATATAGTCCTCCTTGTCGGTGCCGTTTATAACATTTCTTCCGTCAGCCTGCTGAACACCGCTGAAATTGTCCCACGAATCCTGAGAAGCCATACACTGTGTACTCTGCACTTCCTCATGAGGAAGCCATTTTTCCAGTGCTTCACTGACCTTGTCCTTCGCCGAGCTTATCGCTCCTGCGACCCTTGCTGACGCTTTTAGCTGCATATTCGCGATCCAGCTAAGATCACGACCCGAACCCGGAGCAATTAATCTTCCAAGCCCTGTAAATGCTGTTCCGAGCATATCCGCGCAGCTTTCTATAGCAAGAGATGCTCCCAGATAGTACATCTTTGTGATATCAGGATCGGACATTATATATGATATCTTGCGTGCATTTGACGCATACGCCAATGAAGGGTCTGCATTTTTGTCCCTTGAAAGTATAAGATACTTGAATATCGTATCCTCAGCTGCTTTTTTTCCTGCGTATGAAGTTACGGGTCCTATGACCTCGAAAAGGTTTGTCAGGAAGCCTACATTCTCATCAAGTGTAGCCATTTCGCCCTGAACGCCTTCAGGCGAGCCTGTACCGCCAAGGAACTTCTCCGCAACCGTCATAAGCGTGCGGCATATATCCTCACGCTTATCATGTCCAAGCTCCATGACATGGGCGCTTAGCTCCTTAGAGCATCTTGCTATCTCACGCTGCTCAATGGTCTGCTCGTTGAAGCAGTTTTTGCTGAAATCATACAGAAAATCGCAGTAATGTTCCTTAACATCGGCAAACGATGCTGGAACAATGGAATGCGCTCCGTAAACGTCCTTCCATTCGGTATGTGTTTTGATGTAGATAGTATTCTCAAAAGGGATTATCTTCTTGCCGAGAACGTTTACATAGTCGTTGTCGCCGCAAATAGAATACATTTTTCCGCATATCGCCTTGAACTCGTCATCGGGGCAGTTAAGCTCCTTCAGAAATTCCGGTGAAAATCCCTGTCCGTCAAAGGATATGCATCGGGTTACCATTGACTTGTATTTAGATTTGAATGTCACATACTGCGAAAGATTTCCGCCCTTTGAATGTCCTGTTACCACGAGCTTCTGCGGTGCTTTTTCGCCTATAAGCTTCACTACATCGTTAAAATACCAGACTGCTCTCCTCTGATATTCGCTGGAAACATTTGCAAGGCCGTCTCCGTTATCGTACCAGCGTCCGCTGCCTGTTCCGCGATAAACAACGTATACCTCAGAAACGTCGCTTTTTTTGAAAGCTGCTGCATAAGCGCCTTTGAACAGGCTCGGCATATTCTCCGAAAAAGTTATCAGCTCAAGCTCGGCTGCATCTTTATTTCTTGTCAGAGTATCCTTCATGATCCACAGTGCCGCCTTCTGGGTATCCTCAAGACCGTCATAGCTCATCTGCTGAATTATGCTTCCAAGCGTCTGTGTATTCATACTCTCTGGACATTTGTCAATATACATGAAGGTGTTAAGTATAATAGATATCCTTGCCTCGTCAGTTATCCCTTTTTTCTCAAAAAAATCACTCATTTACTGATTACCCCACTGTCGTTCGACTATATTGAATCCGTCGTCCATTCCCAACGTACAGTAAGTACTTATCTCAGACTTATCTGTGCCTTCAAACGAATCCATTTTAGTATAATATTCTTTGCTGTTAAGATATGCAATATAAAAATAGCAATTCAGCTTTTCCGTCCTTAGCTTTTCGTACATCCTGTCAAGCTTTTCTTCCTTGTCAGCCGTATCCTGCGGCGGCAAAAAAACATAGTAGTACATTTTCGTGCTCCTTAGCATTTCCGCTGCCGACGAAGACTTTCCTATGTCATCAGGCAGCAGCGATCTCTCCTCAGGCTTGCAGAATGCCTTGCACTCGCCGTATACCTCACCTGCAAGCTTAGTCAGATAAGCATCAGCATCCTTGCGAAGATAATAAGCCATATAGTTGTCCATATCGCTGCTCTTTCCGTCAAAGATACCGTGTACCGCATATATCCTGTCATCGGGCAGCTTCTCAGAGCTTACAAAAACAGCGCAGTGTTCTGACATACCGCTTCCGCCGCCTGCATTTTCGATCACTGTGAATTTGTCATCGTACTTTTTCTCCATTTTTTCAATAAGCACCTGTTTTAAGTCACGCCCCGAGCTTTTCTTTTCTTCGCTTGATACTCCCTGACATCCCGCTGTGAACATTACAGCCGTTAGTAAAACCGTTGCTAATTTCAGCGCTTTTTTCGTTTTTTTCTCCTCCTCTGCAAAAAATGATCTATGTTACAATTATACACTAAACTTCACTTATATGTCAATCGTAATTGTATTCTTTTTACATATTTTTCTAACTTTTTAATAAAGTATTTTTGTAGTGCTTATTAAAAAACTCACAAAATTTGAATTGACATACGATATATCCTGATATATAATATAATAGTATTTTTATATCAAGGAGGATAAAACCTAATGCTGAAAAAGATAACGGCTGCCGCTCTCAGCACAGCCATGTGCGTATCGGCTGTTTTTTCGGGAAACTGCCCTGCTGCGTCATATCAGCAGGCTGCTGATGCTGCACTTGCCGAATACAGCAGCAAGTCAGATATTTCTGTTGATGTTCGTAAATTTGCCGATGCCGCAACTACTACAACTGTACTGAGTACGACTACAAGCACTGCCCCATCTGCTCCAAAGTCAACTACTACTTCTGCTGCTCCGAGATCTACTACCAGCTTTACCACAACAACTTCTGCTCCTAAATCTACTACAAGTACTACAACTATATCTGCGATCACCACATCGACTGTACCTAAAAACAACGAGAATGAAGAAGAAGACGTTCTTGAATCAGGTTCACTTGGTCAGTTCATCACATACGCAGTATACCCCGACGGTTCTCTGCGCATCAAAGGCTACGGCAAAATGTATAACTATACAAAATGCCCATTCAAAGCCCAGAAATACATAAAGAGCGTCATTATAGAAAATGATACCGAAAAGAAAGACGCTTATCTCAACAATATCGGCGCGTACGTTTTCAGTGAATGTACAAGCCTGAAAACTGTAACTATTCCCGCTTCTCTTGAAGAGATCGGCGGTCATGCCTTTGATGGCTGTACACAGCTTGAACAGATCATAACTGAGGGCAAGAAGGCTCCTGAAAAGGGTTCTCTTGCGATACCTGACGGCGTAGTTTCGATCGGTGCATATGCATTCAACAAATGCGTATCATTCAGCAATATCGCTATGTCTGCATCTCTGAACTCTATTGGCAGCTACGCTTTTTCTGATTGTACAGGTCTTACAGAAGCTGAGATACCCGAAAATGTTACCGAGATCGGTGAAATGGCTTTTGCAAACTGTACTTCTTTGAAAAAAGCTGTTGTCAAGGGCGGCAGCAAGGGTATTTCCGAGGGTATTTTCCATAACTGTTCTGCTATGGAAGAACTTACTCTCCCATTCGCAGGAAACAGCCTTGAAAGCGTAAACGCTGAAAAAAGCAACTCTGCAAACTATATTGGAAACTTCTTCAACAGAACCGTCGAGGAAGGAAATACTACAATGTACCGAGTTGACAGCTACTACGGTGATATAAGATATATGCCTCTGTCACTTAAAAACATCACTATCCTTGGCGGAAACAAAATACCTTCAGCTGTATTCTACGGTCTTTCAAATATAAAAAGCGTGACCCTTCCTTCATCGATCAAATCGATAGGTTTCTATGCCTTCATGAACTGCACTTCACTCACCGACATTAAAATTTCCGAAAATGTTTCTTCTATCGGTGAACACGCTTTTGAGAACTGCTCATCACTCTCAGGTGTATCTTTCACAAAATCTGTGACCGATATCGGTTCTTATGCATTCAGCGGCTGTAAAGCAATAACTGAAGTCAATGTACCTGAAAATGTACTGAGTATCGGCGAATATGCTTTTGCTGACTGTTCGGCTCTTAAAAATGCTGTTATATCAGGCGGCAAGGAAAGCATCGGAAACTTCATTCTCAATAAGTGTACTGCTCTCGAAGAACTCGCTCTCCCATTTGCAGCTTCAAACGAAAAAGCAGCGACCGACGAGAATGGTTCTTCATTTATCGGCGACCTGTTCTTAGATGAAGTTGAAGAGCTGACTTATAATATAAACAGCTACCGCGGTGAAAAACGTGCTATTCCGCTCTCACTGAAAACTGTAACTATCACAGGCGGAAAACGTATCCCTACCAATGCTTTCTATAATATGTCAGGCATTGAAACTATCAATCTTCCTGATACCGTAACCGCTATAGGTCATCGCGCATTTACCAACTGCACTTCTCTCACAAATATCAAAATGCCGAGCAAATGCACTTATATCGGTTCAAACGCATTTCAGAACTGCACAAATATCAAGGGGCTCGTTATCAACGACTCCACCACTTACATCGGTGAATATGCATTTGAAAACTGCGGATTCATTACAGAACTGAATATACCCGAAACAATCGAGGAGATCGGTCAGTATGCTTTCTCAGGCTGTTCCTCGCTGAAAAAAGCTGTTATCAACGGCGATAAGGTAAAGATCGGCAAGTATATCTTCAACAAGTGCGTTGCTCTTGAAGAACTTACTCTCCCGTTTGCAGGATTTAACTCCGAGGACGTATCAAACGGAAGCGATGACTCATATATCGGCAATTTCTTCTACGAAGCTGTTGATGAACTCACTTATCCGTCTAACAGTTTCTACGATAATATAAGAAATATCCCGATATCACTCAAGACTATCAACATCACAGGCGGTGACAAGGTCCCTTCAAACGCTTTCTATGATCTCTCAGGTGTAAAGACTATAAAGCTGCCCGATACTATCGGCTCTATAGGCAACCGTGCGTTTACTAACTGTAAGTCGCTCAGTAATATCTCAATACCTGCAAAGTCTGCAAACATCGGTGCTAACGCTTTCAAAGGCTGCACAAGCATCTCTGCTATAACTATTCCTGACAGCACAACAGCTATCGGAAATGATGCTTTCTCAGGCTGTACTGCCTTGACAGAAATAACTGTTCCGTCATCAGTACTAACGATCGGCAGCAGAGCTTTCTCAGGCTGTTCAGGATTGAAAAAAGCTGTCATCAAGGGCGGCAAAAACAATATCGGCAACTACATACTCAGCGGCTGCTCATCTCTAGAAGAACTTACTCTCCCATTTGCAGGTTTCTCACTTGATTCCGTAAATGAGAAAAATTCTTCCGCTCAGCTCATTGATTACTTCTTTTCTCAGGTAGAAGACTCAACCTATCAGGCTATAGGTTATTACGGCGAAGTAAGATATATTCCTAACACTCTCAAAAAAGTTACCATTGAGGGCGGTGAGAATATTCCTAATAACGCTTTCTACTCAATGTCAGGCGTTGAAACGATCGACCTTCCGAAAACTGTTGCGAATATCGGTCGAAATGCTTTCAGAAACTGCGATTCGCTTTTAAGCGTATTATATCCAGGTACAAGTGAAGAATGGAAGTCTGTAACAATAGATGCAAACAACAGCATTCTCAATGAAAAAATAAAGTTTGCAGCTTCTTCTGACACAACAACTACAACAGTCGGAAATGTTTCTTCAACTACCACATCTAAAGCAACTACCACGACTACTTCAAAGCCAACAACTACCACATCTAAGGTAACTACCACTACTACTTCAAAGCCTACAACTACCACTTCCAAGGCTACTACCACGACTACTTCAAAGCCAACAACTACCACATCTAAGGTAACTACCACTACTACTTCAAAGCCTACAACTACCACTTCCAAGGCTACTACCACAACTACTTCAAAGCCTACAACTACTACATCTAAGGTAACTACCACAACTACTTCAAAGCCTACAACTACTACATCTAAAGTAACTACCACTACTACTTCAAATCCAACAACTACCACATCTAAGGTAACTACCACAACTACTTCAAAGCCTGCAACTACTACATCTAAGGTAACTACCACAACTACTTCAAATCCAACAACTACCACATCTAAGGTAACTACCACAACTACTTCAAAGCCAACAACTACCACATCTAAGGCAACTACCACAACTACTTCAAATCCAACAACTACCACATCTAAAGTAACTACCACAACTACTTCAAAGCCAACAACTACCACATCTAATGTGACTACTACTTCACAGACATCAACATCATCTGTTATCACAACAACAGTCCCACAGCCACTTGAAAATGCACTCGGCGATGTAAACAACGACGATCTTGTAAATTCTGTTGACGCTTCTTTGATACTTGCATACTACGCTAAAGTATCAACTAACGCAGAAACAAACTTCACAGAAAGCCAGAAAAACGCTGCTGACGTTAACAATGACGGTCTTGTAAACTCAGTTGACGCTTCAAACGTTCTCCAGTACTACGCTTACGCTTCAACAACTAAAGACGAAGTTTTGCCGATGGCTGAGTTCCAGGAACAGAAAAAGAAAAAATAAACTAAATACAGCGGTCTGAACTGTTCAGACCGCTTTTTTTCTGCCTGAGAACACTGAGATTATGAATTGAATAATAAGATTAATTTTCTTTATGTCGTTGCTTTTTGTGTCATTTTGTGTTATACTATTACTTGTGCCGTATTTTTCCTAAGCTCTTTCTATGCACGGCACTTATACTATAATAAGGATAATGATGATAATGTCAGATATACCACGCCCAAAACTTATCGCTTCGATATGCGCTATCGTTGCTTTACTGATATTCATTGCGGTGCTCATTATCACCGCTCCCGACGACTATTTGACAGGAAATAAAAAAACAACTGCTCAGGAAACTACTTCATCTACAAGCATAGAAACTACAACTACAGTCACTGATATAGTACCCGTAAGTACTACTATCGCACATATCGCTTCACCTTCCTGCAATGCCGCTGCTTTGTACTGTATTGACGATAAACAGATGATTTACAGCGACAATGTAAATAAGAAAATTGCTCCTGCAAGTATAACAAAGCTGCTTACAGCTTCTGTTGCACTGAAATATTCAAAGCCTGATAAGGTATTCACAGTAGGTTCTGAACAGGCACTTGTGGAGTCGGGTTCAAGCCTTTGCGGTTTTTCGCTTGGCGATACATTAAAGCTTTCAGACTTCATCACAGGTATGCTCATGGCTTCGGGAAATGATGCTGCCTATACCATAGCTGTATCTACGGCAAGAGAAATGCTGCCTGAAGCTGATATGACCGACTCTGAAGCCGTTGAATTTTTCTGCGGTCTTATGAATGTATTCGCAAAAGAGATCGGTATGGAAAACAGTTCCTTCGTCAACCCTGACGGCTGGGACGACAGTGAACAGTACACTACCGCTTCCGATCTTATGAAGCTTGCTGAATACGCTCTCACTGTCCCTGAGATAAAAAACAGCGCAAAAACATTGAAAACTGATATAAATATGATCTCAGGCGGCGTTCACAGCTGGACTAATTCCAATTGCCTGCTTGATCCTCAGAATAAGTACTACTGCAAGGAAGCTATCGGACTTAAAACAGGTACTACTCTTAATGCGGGAAGCAGTCTCCTCGCAGCTTTCAATATCAACGGAAAGACCTATGTTTCGGCTGTTCTCGGCTGTTCCGAAGATAATGACAGATATGAACTTACAACAGAATTAATAGAAAATATCAGATAATACATAAGCTCCCTGATCTTCAAAAGTTTCAGGGAGCTTTTTTAGGCGATGTGTTCAAACGATATACAGATCATTTGTGCATTCCTGCTAATGCTCATTATAAATATTTACACAGACTAACAAAAATGTTATAATATAATCAAGGGCACTCACAATTATGACGTACACAAGGAGAAATCAATATGAGTAAAACATTAGTCGCATATTTCTCAGCCAGTGGAGTTACCGAAAAGGCTGCAAAAACTATCGCTAAAGTCGCAGGTGCTGACCTTTTTGAGATAAAACCTGCTCAGCCATATACAAATGCTGACCTAAACTGGCGCGATGCTTCATCACGCAGCAGTATCGAAATGAAAAACAAACAGCAGCGCCCCAAAATTGTCGGTGATCCTATAAATATTGCCGATTACGACACTATTTTGCTCGGATTTCCGATCTGGTGGTATGTTGCCCCGACTATTATAAACACTTTCCTCGAAAGCTGCGACTTTTCCTACAAGCGCATCGTGCTATTCGCAACATCAGGAGGCAGCAACTTCGGTAATACTGTCGCTGAATTGCAGGTAAGTGCTCCGACAGCCATAATAACTAAAGGAATTTTGATGAATGGTTCATATTCAGAAGAAAGCATAAGTGAATGGCTGAAAAGCATTGGTCTTTAATAAAATTAAGCCATAGTATTTCTGATGTAAGGTCAGAAGTGCTATGGCGTTTTTATTGACAGGCCTTCAATACTGTGCTATAATTGTTACGAACAAAAATCGGATTTTAGCAAGCTATCTGCTAAAGAAAGGATGAGGCAGTGACTATGATCGAGATTTCCTACCTACAGATGTTTATTTTTATAACTCTCATCTGGATACTTGTGCGATTTATAATTGCGATCAGATTCAAGATGTTTTCGTTAAAACGTGAACTACAGATGCTTCTTGTATACATATGCCTTGTAGTTATTGCAAGATTTGTATACTTTCCATTACATTTTGTTGATGGAAAAATAGGTACACTAACGCTTGGATTTTCAAAGACACCGTCTGACATGATAAGTTTGATCCCGTTCTTTTTTCTCTTTGACAGATATGATGGATGGCGTACCAATATTATCGGAAACATAGCAATGTTTATACCTGTAGGAATAGTATGGCCTATCTGTTTTCGCAAGCTTGATAATATCAAAAAAACAGTGTTCGCAGGGATTTGTTTTATTATCTTTATTGAGTTGTCCCAATTGCTATGTCCCGAAAGGCATACAGATATTGATGACATAATATTAAATACGAGCGGTGTTATGATCGGGGCGTGTGTCATATTTGCTATACGAAAAGACGAAAATTCCGATTTATCTTAACACTCGAATAAAAAATGCCCCGAAGCACGATAAAGTGCTTCGGGGCAAATCTTATATATGGTTATCTGTCTTTAAGGCAAGGCTTTTTATTACCACATTTCTGCGATATCATATATCATTTTCTCTGTCTTTTCCCAGCCGATACATGGATCTGTAATAGATTTGCCGTAAATATGCTCGTCTATCTTCTGTGCACCGTCTTCGATATAGCTCTCGATCATGAATCCCTTTACGATCTTGCGGATATTCTCGTTATAATGGCATCCGCTGATGACTTCCTTTACTATTCTCGGCTGCTCAAGAGGTCGCTTGCCCGAATTGCAGTGGTTGGAGTCGATTATTACAGCAGGATTACTGAATCCCTTCTGCTCATAGAGATCAAAGAGAAGCTGTATATCTTCATAATGATAGTTAGGCATACTCTGTCCGTGATTATTCTCAAATCCTCTGAGAATAGCGTGTGCAAGAGGATTTCCCGAAGTACTTACCTCCCAGCCACGGTAAAGGAATGTGTGTCCTGACTGAGCTGCTTCAATAGAATTCATAAGAACAGGCATACTTCCGCTTACAGGGTTCTTGAGTCCTACAGGAATGTTGAGTCCGCTGGCAGTGAGTCTGTGCTGCTGGTTCTCTACGGAACGAGCGCCTACTGCAACATATCCGAGGAGATCGTTGAGATAACGGTGATTCTCAGGATAGAGCATCTCATCTGCGCAGGTAAAACCTGTTTCCTGTATAGCACGAAGGTGCATCTCACGAATTGCAACTATTCCCTTATACATATCAGGAGCTTTGTCAGGATCAGGCTGGTGAAGCATTCCCTTGTAGCCCTTGCCTGTACTTCTTGGCTTATTTGTATATATACGCGGAACTATGAGTATTTTATCGCTGACTTTTTCCTGTACACCTCTGAGGCGATAGATATAATCAAGTACACTGTCCTCACGGTCGGCTGAGCAAGGTCCTATAATAAGCATGAGCTTGTCGGACTTTCCGCCGATGACGTCAGCGATCTCTGCATTTCTTGCAGTTATGACCTTCTGAAGTTCATCTGATACAGGATACTGTGCTTTTACCTCTTGCGGTATAGGTAATTTGCATTTAAAATTCATATTCATAAGTGTAGTGCTTCCTTTCATGGTAAACTTTTATTTACCGAGCGGCAACCAACTGTACAACTGCGAAGAACTTCCTGCCGCGTATTTTACTTTATCGGTAATCGATATTATTATATCACACTTAAATAAAGAAATCAATAATAAATGTTCCAATCAGGTAAAATAACGGGAAAAGTCCCACTTAAATTAAGTGGGACCCTGAGGAATAGATTATTAATACATAAATGGAACGTGCTGTGAAAGTACACCTGAAGGTGTAAATGTTTCGGAGCTTTCTCCGAAGTTATATGTAATTTCAGCATTTGGTGAGTATTTCTTACCTGCAATACTGAGCGACTCGTTACCGAGATCATACTTTACGCTGTCAGCAGAAGATGTGATACCAACTGTTGAACCGCCCTCATTATTAATCAGCGAGAATGTATCGTCGATATTATTGAATGAGAGTGTGGAAGCTGTAGTATTGTAAGAAAGTTTTATCGAAGCGTTGCCTGCTGTCTGCTTGTATGTGATACCGTTTGTGATCTGATATCTTGCATTAAGAGAACCTGCAAGCATATTCTTGGTCTTTCTCGGGAAATGTACTGTCTGGAACACGAGTCCGTCAGGATCATACTGTGTATCGAAGAGAGTGACCATTTCGTCAGGATTTGCCATAGCTCTGTCAACAACGCCCTTCTTTGGATAGAAGTTGATAGTTGTAGCCATGTCGTTAGGCTTGCTGTACTGTATAACAGTAGCCTCTGCATTCTTGTCAAGTCTTACTTTTACCAGAGCAGCCATGCTTGCTGAATTCTTATCGTACATAAGACCGTATACAAGGCGATTACCCGGAGTATTTGTGACGATACCGATCTCGTCATACTGTCCGACAGTCATTGTATGGAGAAGCTCGATCTCATTGTCATCTATGCCCTCGACTGCGAACTCACCATCGCTGTAAGATATCTTAACACCGTCGATAGTTACATAATCGTCAGCCATAAATGAATTTACAGTATCATCTGAAACATGGTTAACGAACTCGATACCTCCGTCACGCTTGATGACCTCTGCATTTACAAGGTTAACTGTCTCATCCTTACCGTAACCTGTCTGTGTAAAGGTATCGGAATCCTTATTTGTGAAGTTAAAGAAATCATATGTTTTCTTCATGAAAGGAGAAGTTTCATCAGCCATATCATCGTGAACTGCACTTATTGTGCCCCACTTTGAAAGTGATATACCAACTGACTTGCCTGACTCACCATATACTGTCTTAGCTGCGGTAGTGTAATCATTTGAAGCTATCGACAGTGATGAAGACTCATTCTCATAGGTGAGTTCTGCGCACCAAGGATTTATAAACGCTAAATTTCCTGCCTTTGCTGCATAAGAGAGGTAATACTCTGAAAGTGCTATAGAAGCCTCGCTCGCTGAATTACTTATAACAGCATTATATGAATCGGAATCCACACTGAGCTGCTCATTATCATTGATATAATCAGCAACATTACCGTTTTCGTCATAAGTTACATTTACCTCGCCCTTTATCTTTGAAATACCGCCGAGATGAAGTTTAAGAGCTGTAAGATCACTTAAATTAACGTGTCCGTCCTGATTTATGTCTGCTGCCTTTTTCTGAGTATCCGAAAGATTTGAAAACCAGAAAACGCCTTTTTTCATTTCTGTCAGATCATTGAGGTCAATCGAACCATTAAGATCCACATCGCCGAGTTTGTAAGTTTTCTGTGCAGCTGCTGCACTTACAGGAAAAGCGGATACAGAAGTCATAACAGCAAGACTGCTTACGAATGCGATGATCTTATTGGCCTTTTTCATAGAAATACTCCCTTTCAGTTAAACGTTTGTCAAATGACCGCCAGTCATTTTGATACCATATAATTGCCCTGATCTGTCAGGGTGCGTATGAAAATATGTAATTTAACATAATCATTAGAGAGACTAAAGCATGGATCTGTTAATCTGTTTTATCCTTAACTCTGGGTTTATTATATCATGGCTTCCATAAATTGTCAAGCCCAAAAAATTATTGTGCGAATTGTTGAATATATACAACTTAACATACATTTTAGTCAAAATTATATGTCACCTATTATTTTTCAGCCTTAAAACGATAACAGTCTGTAATATTGGAATTTATATTGAAATATCGTAATTCGCTTTATTGTAAATTCATATATGGTATATATTCTGGATTATGTATCGGGAGTGCTATAAATCAAATAAAATTACTATTTCAGCAGCGAGTGAAATATACAAACTGTAATTTTTAAGTTGCATTTTCCTATTAACAATAAATAAAAGGCGACTTAAAAAAGTCGCCTCAGTTATTTTTTATTAATTAAGAATTATTCGGGAAGCTTTTCGATCAAGCCAAGCAGATACTGCTGTATAGAAAGAGCATCTGCATTTGTAACACCGTCACCTGTCTTGTTGACATCAGCGTTATCAAGTCCCTGCTTTGTTATATGATTCTTATCAGATCCGTTAAGACCATACTTGTTCGGATTTGCAAGAGACTGCATAATGAGAACAACGTCAGACATATCTACCTGAGTATCATTATTTGCATCACCGTATACCAGCTCACTCGGCACGCTTTGAGCTGCATTGTCTGTGAGAGAAAGGAGATATGTGAGCGGAGAGTTCCAGTAAATAGTTATCTCATTTGTGGAATAGCTCTCAGAGTTATCAATAAAGCACTTTGCAGCAGGTGATTCCTTGCAGTATGCCTTAGCAGCACTATCTTCAAGATTCTGGTTAACACCGCCTGCAAGCATTCCCTTCATTGCATGACCAACAGCCATTGAAGGACGATGGTGCGGATTCTCAGGTGAAACTGTACCGTATCCCGAAACGAAGCAGGTAGCAACAGGATTTACACCGAGAAGATAGCCGAGCTGTGCATTTGCAGCATTCATATACTTCTGCTCGCCTGTAAGACGCTCAGCAAGTCCGAGAATGATACCGCTGTTAGCGATAGTCATATTGCTTCCCCAGTTGTACTCTGTGATAGATGAACCGTAGCTCGATGCATCAACAGTCTTTACCATGCTGTCAGCCTGATTTATAACAGCTGCCTTAGCCTTAGCATAAAGATCTGAGGACTTATCAGCGTCCTTCATAGTCAGAAGTGCGATATTACCGTAATCGCCCACTGTTGACCAGTCAAGACCTGTATATGTACTGCTTACGCCTGAGATATACTTCTTATCACCTGTTGCGCGATACATCTGTACAGCTGCCCAATAGCGCTCGTCCTTGTCGGTTCTGTCGCCGTATTCACCTGTTACTATGTCCTTCGGATTTGAGAATAAGAAGTTCGGATTCTTTTCAAGCCATGCCCATGCCTTCTCAGCAGCATCCATGCACTTCTTTGCAAAGTCAGCATCATGATCCTTGTAGAATTCGGAAGCAAGTGCCATTGATGCACAGAAATCAGCTGTAGCTGTAGAGCTTACAGGAGTAACGATGAGCTCGCCTGTCTCCTTTGTCGGCATTACATATGCAGGGAAAGTTGCACATGATACCTTATGATAAACGCCTCCGTCGGAAGCCTGCATCTTCAGCATCCACTCCAGCTCGAAACGTGCTTCATCAAGCACATCGGGAGTACCGTTGCCGCTCTCGGGAATACCGATGCTGTCGCTGTAAAGCTCAGGAGCTGCTTCGTAAGCGTAGAGGAGGTCCGCCACAGCCTTTGCAGCAGGAACTACGTATCTGCCGTAGTCGCCTGCATCGTGCCAGCCGCCGCTTACATCTATTTTCTCACTTGTGCCATAAATAGTCGCCATTGAGGTATGACAAGCATCGTGACCGAATTCACTGTCTTCTACCTTAACGCCGCAGCGCTGTAAATAGAGCATTCTTACGCTGTCATCTATAAGGTTTGAATACACCTTGTTACCGATCTCGAATGTGTATGAATCGTCAAGTCCATCGCAGGAGATGTAGTACTTTCCCGCTTCTTTAACAGATGAAAAATCACCCTGCCAGTTGATCTCATCTGCACTCTTGTTTTCTTTTTTATTTTCAAGCTTTCCTGTATAGACTGTTTCTTTAGTTTCAGCATTTACGACCTTGAACTCTGTCTGATCCTTAACATCGCGGAATACAGCCACTTTTCTGCTGTCAGGTCTGTATCCTACCTGATTGATATTGATCGACGGAGCATACGGGCGATCAGCACTGTAATCAACGTTACTGTCGTCAACAAGCTCAAGTGATACATTATCGATAAAGATAGTGTGCTCAGGAAGCACTCCCTCATGCTTTTCTTGTATACCACAGTTGAAAACGAGCTTAGCCATGATATCAGTATCCTGCTCCATCGTAAACTCATAGTCAACAGTCTGAGGAGTTGAAGTAAGCTCAAGCCCCTTCCATGTATAAGCCTGATAAGTACCGCCGTTCTGCTGGATCATACCCTCAACATAACGGTCTACAGTACTTGAAATATCGTATTTCAGACGATAAACGCCGTTTTTGTGCAGCGGAACTATATCGTAATATACCTGTACCGCATAATTTACCTTACCGACATTAGATACAGTGAGTGCGAGCTTTCCGTCCTTTGTTGTGAGCTTACAAGCACCGCCGCTCTCTTTATATGTACCCCAGTCCTTAGTGCCGCTCTCAAATGTCGAATTGCTTATAAGATTGCCGGCAGCAGAAACAGGTGCGCTTACAACAGGTACAGCTGCTGCCATTACTGTACACGCTGCCATAATTGAGGCAATGCGCTTTAAAGTGTTTTTCTTCATATTATTTTCCCTCTCATTTTGTGTTATCGTCAAGTAACATTATGTGCTGAAAAAGAATATCCCGACAGTGCAGATATGGTTTAAGGTACCATGTTCGGAACATTTCTTAATCCGCATAATATAGCTTCTTGACAAATCGGTTTGTTTTTTACACTTATATTTTATCAGAATCATTCAATATATGCAATAACATTTTGCACTTATTATATATCATTTTGTGCATTTATGCGCAGCACAAAACATTATATCTGTATAAATTATTCTACAGATAAAAAATTCCCCCGAAAGAAGCCGTTAAACGACTGCTTTCGGAGGACTATCTTACAAATAGCTGCCATTAAAAAATGAACGTGAGCAAGTCCCAGTACATATGTAATGCTATAGGTACAAGAATGCTCTTGCTTTTCAAAAAGCTTACACTGAAGATCAGACTCAGCATCATCAGGAACACAAAGCTAAATGATCTTAAATACGGAATAAAAATTCCATTTCTGATCCATATTGGGAAATGTATCAGCAGGAACATCACTGCATTAAGCAATAAATACTTCCATTTTTTATCATCGCGTATTGTCGCATTGAGCAGCAGCCCTCTGAACACCATTTCTTCCGTAATTCCTACAAACAGCAATTTTATTATCGAGCTTACACCGAAATCCTCGTCCACTTTTAATAAACCCTTTGTGATATACACATTTACAAGTATATAAAGAGTGAATGCCGCAAATATCGGCAAATAGCTGATCCAGTTCACCTTTTCCGTAAACATTTCTTTCAGCTTGAATCGCATATCCGCTGAAAAATGACGTACAAGCAGTACCGCTGGAACTGTCCACACAAGATTTTTTATCACGCAGTCTTTTAATACGGTTGACAGTATCTCATTATTTATACCATCGTCGATGAGCGGAATGAATACCAGTTCAAATATCGCCCAGACTGCATAAAAAATAACAAAATATATTGCTAAAACTATTTTTAAAGATATTCCTCTGACTTTATTTTCCATTTTTTGCCTCTGTAAATCAATTGCTTTTAACTGTAAAGCTCAGGTCCGAACATTACCTTATTAAAGAAATCATTTGTTTTTTTCTCACCGAGAGATTTCTTGAATACGTCCGTAGAAACTCCTCCCTGCCTTACAAGATCATCGCAGTATTTCTGTGTTATAGCGAGCTTCCTTTCCCTCTCTTCGGGAGAAAGCTTTTCAACATTTTCAGCTGCTTCCATATAGTACCTTACAGCTTCACTGAATAATCTCTGAACATCTTCGTCGTCATCATGAGAATACGCTTTATGAAGGGCGATCGTCAGGTATTTATCATACCATGCAGGCTTAGTTTCGATGTCCTCGGCGTTGATATATCTTCCCTCAAATTTACGAAGCGTATCGATAACTTCTCTGTACTCAGGCGTTTTTTTGTCTGCAACAAGGTCATAATACTCAACATACGCTTTTCGCTTACCCAAAATATACATGAAATCCATTGACAGCATCGGCATATTCTTCTCATAAGGAGTGATGACAAATGAAACCATCTGCATAAAGCCCATATTTGTTTTCATTACAGAAAGATTTCCGATCTCCTCGACATCGTACTGCGATACATCGAATTTCATAACGCCGTACATCTTGATCTGCTTATATTCTCCGGGGTCTGTCTCTTTTACTGCCGCATACTTAGACAGCATCTCCATTCCGCTGTCAAGCGCCTTGTCCATAGCATCCATGTTTCTTGAACCTCTGTATACTATGTAAGCCGCAAATGTTCCGATTATCAGAAAAATGATAAGCAGCACCCGCGGCCACTTACGCTTCTTCTTAGTTTCTGTTTTTTCCATTTTTCTTTCCTCCGCATCAATATCTCCGGCTAAAAGCAGTTGCAAACCATCTTTAAAGCCACTTTATTATATCATTTTGCCTAACAACGTGTCAATATAAAAAATGCTTTGAAAATTTTATTTATTATTGATTAATTCTGTTTAATGTGTTATAATATAGAAAATCAAATGTTCACAAAACGTTTACAATTTATTTTGCTCAAACACCTTTTCTGAAACGTTAATCATATTGAAAGGAGGTCGAATCGTGTCAGAAGATTTGAAAGATCAGTACGATAAGATTTTCCGATATTGCTTTTTTAAAGTTCATGATAGGGCAACTGCCGAGGATCTGACGCAGGAGACCTTCCTTCGTTTCCTCGAAAGCTCGCATTATAAAGACATGAACAAGAAATTAAGGTACTTGTATACTATAGCCGGCAATCTGTGTACAGACTATTTCCGAAAAAAAGCAACGGACGAACTGACCGATAATATCCCTGACGATTACGATTACGAGGACTGTATCCTTACAAACGTAGCGCTCGGAAATGCAATAAAAGCACTTCCACCAGCCGACAGAGAGATCATTGTACTACGCTACATAAATGATGTGCCTGTCGGAGTGCTCGCAGAACTTAATGGTATTTCAAGATTCAAGATGGGTCGCAGAATCAAAAAAATTCTTGATGAACTCAAGAAAGATTTTAATGGATAGGAGGGTAACGACTTGAACAAAAAAATTAAAAATGCTATAGTGAGATCTTTTGATTTCCCTGAATCACAGCATAAAGAAGATTTTTTCAGACGGGTCGGAATTTCCTATACCGAAAACAAAAAAAGATCTGTTCCTGTCTTTTACAGATTTACCGCAGCGGCTGCCGCTATGGCAGTCGGAGTTGGTATACTCGGTGCATTGAAGATACGGACTGGATTTAATGTTGACGATATAGTTGAAGATACGCCGGCTGTTACGACCACTGTATCGATGAATACAATAACTCAGCCTGCTGTAACAACTAATAGCGTAACTGCCCGTACTGCTACTGTTACCACGTCATTATCAGATGTGACTACTGCAAATACCAGACTCTATGCAGCACAAACTACATACACAAATTCGGGTACATCTTCGCGTTTGCAGCGTAATACTGCTGTAAATAACAACTCGACTTCCATTGTTACTGCTGATGTCAGTACTTCTGTTATAAACGGAGTATCTGCACCTGACATCAGCAGCATAACAACTTCATCGCCTGCTGCTACAAAACCTCACGATGAAAGAAACTTTTCAATGAAAAAGATATCGGCATTTGCCGCTTCATTGGTAACAGCTTCCCATGCATCGTCTATCCCTGACAAAGCAGAGAATGATATCAAAGTCTTCCTCGAAAAGAAGCACAAGGATTCATTCCGCGGCGAACTTTCAAATGATAAAGAAAAAATGGAATGGCTGAAAAAGAATGAACGCATCCTCGACCTCAATAATGACGGAAATTACGACATTTTTGACGTTTATGCCTACTATCGGTCATTCATGACATATATTGCCGAATACGCTTATAATAAACCGGCTTCTCCGCAGGTCCCTGAGAATATAATGAAGAATTACAGCAAATACGGCGATCTTGACTTCGACGGATGTATGACATGGGACTATGATGACCTGTATCTTGCTATCGATTATTTCTTCACTAATTATGACCTCAAACCTGAATACTTTGATCCGAATTTCTACTATTCAAGCTGTCCTGATAAATATTACGAACGCGATGACATGAGCGTTTTCAACGAAGGTATCACGGACTGGAACGCTTCTCTGTTATATGATAAGTTCTTTGACGATCCGCATAAGGACAGCTATATCGCCAAATTCATATCAACGCTTTCAGAAAGAAGCATGAAAGCATATAAGAGCTATTCCCTCTTCTGCGACATCGTAAACAACGGTACTCTCATCATCGACGTCAACGCTGACGGAAAATATACGATCGAGGACTTTTATGATATCGTTACATTCTGCAAGCTTCAGAGCTTTGACGATCCTGTTTCCTGCGGATACAATATATATATCGATGCCAAGAACTGCCGATATACTGCGGAAGAATGGGAAAAACTCAGCCGCAACAACGATAAGGCTATGCTCTATTTCGATTCAGCCGACCTCTATCTCGATTACTACTGCGCTTATTTCTTTGAACATTACGATTTTGAATACTGTTACGCCGACAAGATGTTCTACTCTGATATGCGCAACGGTATCGGAACAGATGATTTCGTCGGATACATTAAGGATTATATGCACTATTACAGCTCTAACGTATACGATCCGCGATACAATTTCACTAACGACGATATAAGTGAGCAGTTTACCGAATTTTACCGCAATGTAAAAAGCGGATATATCCCAGAACCCGACATTGACCTTAACGGAAAGATCGATTTTGAGGACTACATTTACGCCGATCTTATGCTCAATCTCAGTTATGCAGAACCTCTGCTGAGTCCCGATGCAATCAGCGAAAAGATAAAGCAAAACTTCTATACTAACTGCGACTATAATAATAATCGTATGAGCGGTGACCTTGCGGATACTGTATGTGTCGAACTTTACGTTGTGAAGGAACTCGGCATACATGAGGACGAGATCGTAAATGAGATCGCAAGATACTACCAGGAACACCCCGATATGGACATTTATGACTACGCTCACTATGACCTGCCTGAAGAAGTCGCTGCTGCCGATGCACTTGCCGATGACGGAGATCAGGTCGCAAGTATAGGTATCAGATCAATAAAGCAGTTTGTAAGCAAGATAGTCATTTTCAAGCCAAGAAGCGGTGACGCGAACTGCGACGGAATGCTCGATATGAGCGATGTCGTTATCATAATGCAGACCCTTGCAAATCCTGATAAGTACAAACTGACAGCTGAAGGAAGATATAATGCCGATATATGCTCTACAGGTGACGGAATCACCCTGAAAGATGCTTATTACATTCAGCAAAAGCTTCTTGAAGCAATATAACCCTCGCCAATAGAAAACATTTAAATATATAAAAAGGAAGCACCCCTTGTCAGATACCTGATATACAGGACTGACTAAGGGGTGTTTTCTTTTCGCTGAAGCAAGATCATTCCGTTCGCTGAGCTTTCATTTTTATCTTGTAATCGTACATATTCTTATCTGCACGCTTGAATACATTATCAACTCTTTCTCCGAGCTCGCCTTTATACTCGCTCATTCCTGTAGCAGCAGAATAGCGTTCCCACGGCTGAAGATCTACCCTTCCGCCTGATTTGTTAAAGGCATCTCTTGCTTTTTCAACAAGCTCTTCACGTTCTTCATAAGAGTCGCCTTTGAGAACTACTACAAACTCATCTCCGCCAAAACGGTAAACAGGCGAATGTTTGAAGATATCACATATCATCTTGCACGAACCTTTTATGTAAAGATCGCCTTTTTCATGACCATATGTATCATTTACTTGCTTGAGACGATTAATGTCTATCATTACAATGGCAAATCTCGCCTGATTATTGTCGATATCGTTCTCAAGATCCTGACTCATCTTTTGATATGCCGCCTTATTCTTTACTCCCGTAAGCGAATCGGTATAGGCTGTCACGCTTATCTGTGAGACCTGTTCCGCCATTGTCATCACCTGATTTCTGGCGCGCCGCAGGTTATCAGCAAAGAACATACCGTCCTCGACTGTCTTACAGAATGCAAAATACAGATTCTCTATCTCATCACCTGTCCGTATATTAAGTTCCTTTATCATGTCGATGTTGCTCTGTCGTTCTTCCTCATTGTTATACGAGAATTTACTTGCACAGTAGGACATTTCATTTACAGGCATTATGATATTTATTTCCATAAGCTTGATAAACAGCGCAAATATAAGTATTACGAACCCTATAAACATCATTATTATACGTATAATAAATTTTGCGATATAACGATTGAGAACATCCATTGAGAAGTCCACACAAGCATAGCACACGACCTCACCGTTTCTGTCAATCAGAGGTTCATACACCGATAACAGAAAACCGTATTCATCATTTGATATAGTCGGCTCTATCTCATTTCCTGCCAGAAACTGATTTCTGAGCTTCTTCAAAACAGGCTCGTACTCTATGAACTCCCCCGGCTCATCAGCCTCAAATTCATCTGTATCTGTATCAAAGACCACAAATATTCCCGTATGCATCATCTTATATACATAGATAAACTCTGCATCGGGAAGATTATTACGCAGATCGTAAAGATAATCCTCAACGCTGTAATATCCAACCGCTGTGTATCCATGTTCAATAAAGTCATCTACTCTGTCGGGATCAAGCTTTTCTCTTATAAGCTGTATAGCTCCTCGTCCGAGCTTTATATGATTTTGTATCATCTCATCACGATACTGCATATAGCTTATAGACGTTATCGCCGTTGCGATAAGAACACATATCATACTAAGCATGATAAGTATTTTCCATCTTATAGACATCAGCCTGCTTTTTACCTTATGCTTGTCAACGATCTCTGCCGATCTTTTATTTATCCCTAATTTATCAGACAGTATCTTTGTAGTTATGAATACAATAAGCACTGAAATGCCTATATCCACAAACTGCCACATCATCATTACATTAAATGCGCTTTCTTTTCTTCCTATAATGAATGATACCAAATACTTTAGTGCACCTGTTATAGCTACAAATACGGGAATAGTCAAAACAGCCTTGTAAAACTTTTCAAAATATCCTCTTTTCGCCAGAATATTCGTGATGACAGCTATCAACATCTCTAAAAATCCGTACGACATCATATTATAGTCACGTACACTATATAGAATATTTGTAACAAATCCAACTATAACACCGGGAAGGTAGCCGCCAAGTATCGATACAGAAATTGTTCCGACCGTTCCAAGTCTTATCGGTACTTTATATTTGATCGTAAAGAAAATAAACATTATATTTATAAGAACACCGATCACACAAAGAATAGAGCTATAGCGTATACGCGCAATGATCTCATTAAGCTGTTTTGACCTTTTTTCCGTCATACTTTCACCTCACTTTTGTTCCCCCACACTGCAAAAGTGTACATATTTATATAAAAACTATATATATTATACTACTTTTTAACTGTTTAGTCAATAGTTTTGTAAAAGCATTAAAAATATCCTTATAGTAAATCAACAACTCTGCATTAATATTAAAACAAAAAGCAGCTTCGTACTAATGGCAATACTGATATAGAAGCTTTTATGCTGATTGTTGAGAGAACCCCTTTTGAAAAAGGGGCTTCTCTCAAACTCTCTCCCGAAAACTTCTGGTTTTATTTTTTCCCTTATAGAGCGCGACCTGTATATTACAGGTCTTTTTTATTAACTATACGCGCTCTATAAGGGAAAAAATCAGATAAAAGTCTTTGGAAAGGGGTTCGGGGGAAAACCTTTCCTCAGAAAGGGTTCCCCCGATAATTAACTATAAACTTCTATGTAAGCATCACTGTTAATACGAAGCCGCTTTGCTTTTAAGAGCAATCATTGAAAAATACTTTTTACTATCAAATACGCTATTATAAGTACCATGACAGAAAACGCCATAGTTATCAATGTAACAAGTGCTCCATGACATTCGACAAATCTCTTCATGCGCAGATCTTTTCCTGCATTCGGATCATTTTGTCCGTTGCCTTCAACTATTTCTTCGGGATCGATCCAATAATTGCCGTCTGAGGAATAATGTACACTGACGCTGTTTCCGCTTATAAATATACGCGGATCACGGGCATATGGTTCAGATTTTATTATTTTCTCGCTCTGACTCTCATTATCATAGAAAGCCGCAATTATCTGATAAACATACTGTTTATACCTTGTATGCTCTTTGTCTGCAAGGTCTTCACGAGCTTTGCCGAGGATATAAGGAAGCTTCTTTATCTCCTTGATCTCGCCCTTTACAGCAGGGCATTCAAGCATATCGTTCATATAAGATATCTTTTTGCCAGCTTTCAAGTTAGATGTAAAATCCATTAAACCGAATAATACTGCCAATGCTGCCGCACCTATCACAAGATATTTTGCATCTTCAACAGATGCGCCGCTTTTTACAAGAATTGTCATCAATACTATTCCAAAAATTATTATTAATATTCCGAAGCCTGTTCCGACACTTGACTTTGAATATCCCATAGGGTTCATTTTTTTCATAATTACTCCAATATATCTGCGATACCGCACATATTTTGCACGGTATCGCATTATTTCATTTTCTCAGGACGCTTTGCTCAGTCTTCTCTGCGCTTGCTTCGTGAGATCACGCAAAGTCCGATAACAGCAAATGCTGCTGCCAGACCTGCCGACGCTGTTTTAACGCCATTATCACCTGATTTTGGTGAATTTGTTTCTTCCTGCTTCTTTGCTGTAGTAGTTGTTGTGGTAGTAGTGGTAGTTGTGGTTGTTGAAGTAGTTGCAGTTGTTTCCTGCTCATTATTTGCAGCTGCTTCTGTATCTGTAACATCAACAGCCTCAACAGCGCTTACATCAGTGTCCTCAGGCTCTTCGCCCGGCTTATAAACTGCAACAACTGCTGTGTTATTGCCGTTTGTGAGCTCGCTGCTGAGAGATTCGATGTTGATGAAGAGATACTTAACACCTTCCTCATTGAACTCGATGTCGTTAAGATTTATCTGCTCGATAAGAGTATAGTCCTCATCTTTTGTGATGACTCCGGCATTCTTCATATCAAGCTCTATGCCTTCCTTAGAATCCTCGCGTATCTTGATAGCTGCCTTTGCAGGTGTATTTGTCAGGTTAGAACCTGTTATCGCAAGAACTACCTGATCGTCAACGTAGTAAGACTCGACATCAAGCGCAAGATCAGGCTTGCCGACTGTAACTGTCTTTGAATCCGAGAATTTGCCGTCAGTTACCTTGAGCTCGTAATCAGTTTCTTCTGTTATTCCTTCAGTGTTGATAACGAATTTATATATCTCTGACTCGCCAGGTTCAAGATCAACTTCCTCATCTTTGAGACTAAGAAGGCTGCCTGAAGCGTTTGAAAGCTCAATACTTACCTTATTAACAGGAGTCTTTTCCTTGTTTGTGACCTTGAAGAGCACCTTCTGCTCGTCGTTTTCGTAGTTTGTGAGAATATCAGCATATGCGATCTCAAGCTTTTCCTCAAACTCAGCTTCAATGTATACGAGTGAGGATTCCTTGCTGTCATTTCTGCCGTTCATTACGATAGAATACTTTCCGTCCTCATAAGAACCGCAGTAATTGTATGCCGAAAGATCGCCTGTTTCTGCGATCTCCATTGCCTTGCTCCACTCACCGTTTCTGTTTACGGATACATAGAACTTCTTTCCGTCAGAGAAGAGAACTTCCGAACCGTCGTCAGAAAGAACGAATGAAGGTGAAAGTGTAGCAAGTGCGCCGTTTTCTGCACTCATAGCAGCATCACCGACTGCACAGCTGTAAAGCTTTCCGTTTGCTGAGCCGTAGAGCTTATCATCTGCAAATCTTATACCCATGATAGCTGTATCATCAGAGATAACCTTATCATCTCCGCCGCTTACCATGTGAAGTACAGGTGTTGACTCCTCGCCAAGCTTCAATGTTGAATATGCAACGTTAAGTGTACCGTCAGCATAGTCTGCTGTAAGCTCTGAAACATAACCGCATGAATCAACGACACTGTAAGGTGTTTCCCACTTGCCGTCTTCGTAATCAGCTGCCATTATCTTGCATTCTGAACCGTCAAGCACATTTCCTTCGCTCTTAGCCCATACAGCTGTCATCTTATCGCCGTCAAATGCAAGTGTCGGGAGCATATCCATTGTTTCATCATCGATAGCGCAGCCAAGACTGTCAAAGCCTGTGCCGTTCCACTTAGCAGCAAAAACATCTGTTGAAGCCATTGCCTTTACAGCAGCCTCTGTGATATTCTCGCTTTCGATGAGTTCATTCTGCTTCTGCCAGATAACATAGATATCGTCGCCGTTTTCAACAAGCGCTGCATTGAGGTCTGCGCCCTCTGCCTCGGAAACGAGTACAGGCTCTGACCATGCTCCGTCCTTATAGTATGAAGCGTAGAGCTTTGTGCTGTTGATAAGTGAAGCATTGGCATCTGTATCCTGCCAGATCATTACCTTATTTCCGCCTGCTTCTGCTATCTTAGGCATTGTGCTCGGCAGAACGCCGTTTTTCAGGAGATTGATTCCGGGCTGTATACCGCCGTTCCAATTTGAAGCCTTAGAAAGGTAGCCCTGATCGATATACGCCATTTCTCCCTCTTCACCAGGAGCATTCAAAGGTTTTCCGGGTGCGGAATAGCTTACATTCCAGAGATCCCATGTATGCTTTGCGAAATCATATGAGAAATCGATAACGAATATCAGGTATGCCTCAATAAATGCTCTTAATGTAAGAGCGCCGCTGAAGCTTGGTGCAACGCCTATCTCGAATTCAAATCCGCCGCCTGCACCTACTGATACGATACCATTGATACCTACACCTGCACTGATAGAACCGCTTACAGTAATAGCTGCTTCACCGCTGTATGAAGCCTTACCATGAGTTACGTCATAGCTCATGCCCATATTAGCGCCGAACTCTACTCCACCTGATATTTCAATATATATCGGTATGATAGCAATGAGGAACTGCTGTGTATAGGACATTTCACCGCCGATAGTAACAGCTATTCCGCCGCCTCTTGATACTATATTTCCGTTTGTATCATATACCATCTCATAGTATCCGTAGATCGTGAATTCAGGCTCGAAGCCCTCTTTCCAATGACCTGTAGCAGCAAGCTTTCCGCCGTTTATCTTGTCACAAAGTTCATTTATAACTCTTTCAGGCTCTTTAATTCCATCCATTGCATCGTCAAATGAATTCTTGAAATAATCTGCAAGACCTGATGACTTATCAAATGTTTCACCGTCAACACCTATGAGGAACTGAACTTTATATGTTCCCTCATCGTCATCAGCTTCACCTGTAACACTTACAGGAACAAGCGGAACTTCAAACTCGAAGTCGTCGCCCAGTAAATTCTCAACGTCTTCACTTCCTGTGCTTCCGTCCTTGTTTTCCTCAAATCGGAACTGTTTGCTGTACTGACCAAGGTCTATATCAGGAGCTTTTGCCTTTGGTATTACCTTGATCTGGAGCTTTCTTCTTTCGGAAAGTGTTCCGTCCTTGCTTCTGAGAAGGAGGTAAACGTCCTTATCGGGAGTGAGCTGTGTACCCGGAACGAATGAGAAAAGACCCGTTGAACTTGTGAGTCTCTTTCCGCCGTACTGTACAAGCTCGTACTTATCAGGCTCATGGCCGTTCCACTCAGCTTCTACCTTTATCTTGCAGACATCATAGCTTCCCTCATTGTAAGAGATCGTCTTTGTGAAAAGGTCCTTATCCTTGATAGTTTCAGTAGCCATCATTGCATAAGGCTTTCCGTCAGATGTGTCTGATTTAAGGTAGAACATATGCGACTTTCTGTTCAGCGGCTTGTACTCAGCAATTGTTGTGAGATAGCCTTCTGCCGATACTTTTACCTTGACCTTGCTGTTGCTTCCGTCAATAGAGATCATACCTGCTTCGTTAGTAACGAAATCAGTTCCGTTTATATTCACTTTCGCACCTGCTATAGGCTTTTTGGTATCAGAACCGTACACGAGAATGTTATGCTTATTGATCTGTGTACGATAATCAGCAAGCTGAGAAGCTTCGTCCTTCTCAAAATCACTGACTCTGAGTGCATACAGGAAGAAATCGTCATATATCTTCTTTGCGTAGTTGTTCATACGCACATAAGAATACTCTGATGTAAGTCCTGATGCGATAACTCGTCCGTTTCCAAGAGGATACTCTACCAGTGTAGGTCTGTCTGTATCACTTGAACGAACAAGCACATTTGAGCCTGCAGGGAGTGTTGATTCGTCAAATTCCGAATGGCTGCAATAGTTGCAGTACCACATACTGTCATTTCTTCCCTCTACAACTGCACCGTCTCCGTCCGAGAGAGCTGCTGTTATGATGGGGTGATTCATGTCAGATACATAATTATAATAAGTATACTTATGTATTTTCTTTACATCTCCGGGAAGATCACCTGTAAGACTTCCGCCTGCCCAGCCTGCATCGGAAGCACCAAATACGATAACTCCTCCGAGAGAAGCGTACAATTCCATATACTCCTTGAACTGCACATAGTTGTTATACGTGTTGAATGGCTGATCGTTTGCGAAGATGACCACAGCATAGTCCTCGAGCTTTACATCGAGGAACTGACTTGTCGAAACCTTCTGGTAGTCAACGCCGATCTTTGCAAGAACATCGGTATTGGCTCTTGAATCCCATGGCAATTTGTCTTCGATAAGAAGAATCTTCTTGCCTCCTGATGCATCATCAGCCGCGAAAGCATCCGCCCATGGGACCATGTTGAACTGTGTAGTGACCATAAGTGTCACCGCAGATACCGCAGCAGTAATGCGTTTGAGTAATCCCTTCATTAACACACTGTCCTTTCATTTTGTGTTCAAACGGTATGCCCCCCATATGAACACATTCTCATAAACACCCCTGCTCCGTAAAAGATTCAGAGCAAAAGATACAGAGAGGAATATATAGCCGCAATATTCCACTTTGCGATATCATTATAGCACAAAGTAACAAATTTGTCAATTTTTTCTGTTTATATTACCATACAAATTACACATATGTCGATTGCTCATTTATTGTGCTTATTCAACTAAAAACAGCCGTTTCCCCCTTGTTACTGCTCATTTTCACATTTTATTTGCTGCCCATATTTTGTTAAATATACTATCGATAATTGCTTCGGAAGTTTATTTCTACCAAAAGTAAAAAGCCGAAGACAACTGACCTAAAGTGCAGCTATCATCGGCTCTTCAAACTCATTTTTATGTTCAGCTTTTACCGCCTGTCCACGGTTCATAGCTTCCGTTTTCAAGAATATCGGCAATTCTGCTGCAAGCCTTTCCGTCACCATAAGGGTTGCAGGCGTGGCTCATTCTGCGATATTCCTCCTCATTTTCAAGAAGCTCCTTAAAATTACTGTATATCGTTTCCTCGTCAGTGCCAACAAGCCTTAACGTGCCTGCTTCAACTCCTTCAGGGCGCTCTGTAGTGTCGCGCATTACGAGTACAGGCTTTCCGTAGCTCGGGCATTCCTCCTGGATCCCGCCCGAATCGGTAAGACAAAGATAGCATCTCGCCTCGAAATTATGACAATCCGCCACTTCTATCGGCTCTATGATATGTATCTGCTTGCAGCCGCCAAGTTCTTCATCGGCAACCTTTCTGACCGCAGGATTCATGTGTATCGGATAAACCGCCTTGCACTCAGGGTGCTCATCAAGAACTCGCCTGATAGCGCGGAACATATTATGCATAGGCTCTCCGAGGTTCTCACGGCGGTGAGCTGTTATGAATATAAGTTTGCCGTCCCCCACCCATTCAAGCTCAGGGTGAGTGTAATCATCTCTTACGGTATGCTGCATAGCATCTATTACAGTATTTCCCGTTATATAGATCGAAGATCTGTCTTTTCCTTCGCGTATAAGATTATCCGCTGCAAGCTGAGTAGGCGCAAAATTATATTTACTTATTATGCCGACAGCCTGTCTGTTGAACTCCTCAGGATAAGGACTATATATATTATACGTTCTGAGCCCGGCTTCCACATGACCTACAGGAATACGCAGATAATAACAAGCAAGTGCAGTTACGAATGTAGTTGAAGTGTCACCGTGAACAAGAACTACATCAGGCTTCTCCTTTTCAAGTATCAGCTTTATTGAATCAAGAATATTTGTCGTAATATCGAATAGTGTCTGCTTATCCTTCATAATGTTGAGGTCATAATCGGGCACAACTCCGAATGTACTCAGCACCTGATCCAGCATCTGTCTGTGCTGAGCAGTTACGCACACAACTGTTTGCAGTCCTGAGCGTTTTTTCAATTCATTTACCAGCGGACACATCTTTATCGCCTCGGGACGAGTGCCGAAAACAAGCATTATTTTTTTCATATCTGAACTCCCTGCATTTTGCAACGATATATTTCTTTATTTAAGGCAAAACCGCACAAACTCACCTGACGGCTTTGCACTGAATATTTGTGTAGTGTTACATTAATTATAACCTCTATCAGTAAAAAATGCAAGCAAAAATCGATATAACATTAATTCATTTCAAAAAATTACTCTCTTACTTCTTTGTCAGGCTGAATCCCATACCTTTCAGCATCTCCACATCTCCACGGATATCGTTGCCTGATGTGGTGAGCATATCACCTGTGATAGTAGAATCAGCTCCCGACAGAAATGCCCGTGCACCGCAGTCCTTCATAAGGTTTCTGCCTGCTGCAAGACGCACCTCAGCTTCAGGAACTATGTACCTGAATAAAGCAACTGTCCGCAGTATATCACTCTCTGTCAGACGCTCGGCATTTTCAAGCGGTGTTCCCTTTATAGGCATGAGTGCGTTGATGGGAATTGACTTTACAGAAAGCTCGCTAAGAGTTATCGCCATATCAAGTCTGTCCTCCCATGTTTCACCCATACCGATTATTCCGCCTGAACAGACATCAAGTCCTGCTTTCTGCGCTCTGCGAATACAATCAAGCTTGTCATCGAAAGTATGGGTCGTACATATATTCGGGAAATTCCGACGCGAAGTCTCGATATTGCAGTGATATCTTTTCACGCCTGTCTCACGCAGCTGAACAAACTGCTCCTGTGTAAGAAGTCCATGCGAGCCGCAAAGCTCTATATCACATTCCCTGCCAAGAAGCTTGTACACCTCGACTGCCTCTTTAAAATCGGCATCACTGAGAGTTCTGCCTGCTGTAACAATTGAAAAGCGATGAACTCCGCTCTCCTCATTGTGACGACACTCCGCAAGAATCGTCTCTCTGTCGAGAAAGCCGTACTCATCTACACCTGTGCAGTTATGTGCAGATTGAGCACAGAATTTACAGTTTTCGGAGCATTTTCCGCTTTTGCCGTTGATTATGCTGCAAAGATCGGCGTGATCGCCTCGAAAATGTCTGCGTATTTTGTCAGCTCCGTTGCAGAGCTGTTCAAGATCCGCAGTAATGAAGTAATCTATCTCATCTCCGCGCTTTATGCGTCTGCCATCAATGATCTCGTCGGCAAGTTTTAATATATCCATAATATCCTCCTATTAATTTATATAAGGCAACACCGCACAAAGACCGCTTAACGACTTTGTACTAAATCTGCTTGCA
>Ga0256405_10001700_pt1 | contig 57567 bp, 46 predicted proteins | sample RumenRJG_02DNA_FD_189096 | JGI IMG/M metagenome (GOLD analysis project Ga0256405, IMG submission 189096) | Bovine rumen microbial communities from Lethbridge, Alberta, Canada - RJG_02 | ecosystem: Host-associated > Mammals > Digestive system > Stomach > Rumen | place: Canada: Alberta... | reverse complement strand
AAGTTCTGCTCTTGTGGCTCCGCCAAATGAGCGCAGATACTGAATTATCATGTCTTTGAAATGGAGGTCATTGAAACTTTTGTTCCGAATATACTCCGTCTTTAATTCCTTGTCATCGACACCAACAACCAGATGCCCACCCTCCATGTTAGCCAATGCTGACACGTAGGAGATGACATCATCCTTCTCATGACCACTGAAGTCATTCTTCAGGTTCTTGAATTCCTTCCACTCGCAACCCTCATCCTCCTTTGGGTATTGCTTGAAGAGATATTGTTGTAATCTTGTTCTGTCATACTTTGTACGTTTGTTAATCCGACTTATATATAACGCTTGTTGCCTGCTAAATATGATTCCTTCGTTTGATAATTCTCAGGAATCGCTTGTTAACCTATTCAGCGACTAGCGTTTTCTTTTGGTCCTCCTATTATCTGACCCCTTTACTGTGTCTGTCTGTACATTGCTTGTTGGCATTTGCATATTTAAAGGCAACCTAGTGAGCATCTGACCAAATTGCAATTGGCTTCTCGCATTCTGATATGCTTCATAATTCCACATCAGATAAGTATCCCACAAACCCAGTTCAATTTCTTTTAGCATGGATTCAATCTTATCTTTTCTCGGATTACCATGCACGTCAAAATTTAAAGGAACATTCACTTGGTCTTTAAACACCATTATTGGTTTCAATTCTCCAAGAGAAAACATATTTTCCCAATTGGTAGGGGATGACATTAAATTTTTAGAAATGTCCAATGTACTTTTCGCAAGTACTTCCGTTACGTATTTCTTGGCAGCATTCCTCAATGCGTATAATGCATAGTTTGCTGTAAAATGCTTGTCTGGATCTAAGTAGAATAGATGATCGCAATACCCTTTCCTTACTTGTAAAATAATGTCTTCAATAACATCTTCATCTATTATCGTATCCACAAAATAAACTTTTCGGATATTGAAAGCCTCGTCAGATGGTATTCCTATTGGAATTCCCAATTTATGCAATGCAACCAGTACTGTGCGTTTTTCAACTAATGACAGCGATGTGTTGAAGTCATTCTCTGCATTCCTATAGGACTGCTTTGAATACTTCTTTAACACATCCAATGCCTTGATTGCGATTGCGCGAACTTCTTTCATCTTACTTTCTTCGCGCATATTAAGAAAGCGAGCCCCCGAATATGTACCAATTAAACCACCTATAATGGCTGTCGATATTGCAATTAAAAATTCATTCATATACGATATTTCTGTTTATTCAATCCCTAACTTCTTAAAGAATATCTTATTTCTCATTTTTGCATCTTCAACAAGTTTTCTGAAACTCATTATCTCAACATATGCATTGTATGCCTTGATATAACCGAAATAACCTTCGCCATCTGGACTAATGGTAAGACTGGCATTGTCTGCAAATTCTTCTATTTTGGGAACAATGTCACATACAATGTAAATATAAACTGGCGTATGTTGCTTGTCAACCTTTACGGGTTCGATACCATCTGGCATTTCATATTTACCCTCTAATATCTTCTTTGCATACCTACATGCTTGAGTTATTGGGTTTTCATCATCAGGATAGTTAGTCCTCTTAGGTCGTTTGAACTCAAATATGGTCACAGGTGATGTTATTATATTATCTCCATTACGGTAAAACATCCTCTCTTTGAAAAATATAGCCAAATCAGGTTCTTCGTGCTCCACTTTTGATATTACTTTGTCTGAGGCTATATACTGCGTGAAAACCAGACGTTCATCAAGTAACCACAAATTATGGTTATTGTACTCAGTTCGTCTGTCATTGCTAACCATCGGGAAAATCAGATTGTGTACTTCACATTCCAAATGGGCCTTGCCCGCCTCTGTCCTTTTTCTCAAATTATCAAACAAGTCTAAGACTTTCTTTCTGGTACAAACATAATGGGCTAAATCGTTTTTACCTGTCTCTGACACTACCTGCAGTATCTCGTTTACCTGACTTTCTATATCTTCATCTCCACCTTGCTCTTCTTGCTTGTTTAATATTTCCTTTAATGCAATACGTGTTTTCTGCTCTTTCTTGAACTTAACCTTTTGGAAAGTCATCTCCAGTTCTTCATCAGAAATACCCACTGGAAGGCTCTCCATATCAATGTCATTTAGCAAGGTTTTGTTCCATGGTGCAATGTTATTTACATAACCTATCACTTTCTTCCTCTTTTCCTCAAATCGGTCATCCATAGATTGCTGGAAACAAGATTTTGCAATATGGCCTGCCTCTCTTTCTATTTCTACTTGTGCCAGGTCAACAAACACATCATTTTCTTTCGCGTTAGAAAAGGTAAAAGCATCTCGTTCCATATTAACATTCTGATCCAAATATTTACCAAGGACACAAACCGTGACTGTATAATTCCTTTGCTGACCTTTTTCGTTTATTTCAAATAGAGTATCTTTAAATTCTGGTACATAATTATGAATTGGTGTATCCGTGACTTCCCTGAAATTCGCAGTCAAACAAATCCTGCTTGAGATACCTGAATAATAGATTTTATATATTTTTACTTGAAAATCATGTTTCTTGCCAGAAGTATGGCTTTTAAGTGACAAGTGTTGTTCGTCTATCAATTCTATATCGCCACCATTTCTGATATAATTATTAAGGACAATCTGGCTAGACCCATCGGCTTCTTTAAGTACTATTTGAGGAAGATTTTTATCTGCGAAAAACACAAGCAACTTTTCTACAAGTTTCCTCGCTATAACATCTAAGCCTTTGTCTGGGATAGAATTTTGTTTTACTGAAGAGAGGTGCAGAATCGTACCGGTCTTAGCGTCAGTTATATTACATTCGCAGACTTTTTCGTTCTCTATTATTTCTGAACCATGCCCAAAAGTAAAGCTTCTCTCCTTCAAATTATCGCCTTCCCTGTAGATGCTTTCTATCGATACACAATTGAAATACTTCAGATACATGAAGCGGCCAAATCCTTTTCCACCGATATGATATTTATATCCACTTTTGTAAGTATCAAAAGAGTCCCTATTTTCGTTATCAAACCCTTTCCCGTTATCTATCACATCAATTGCAATTATAGAACCAATACCTTTATTATTCTCCGCATCAGTAGTACTTTTCTGATTATCACGTTTAACAACGATTTCTATTAGACCTCCACTTTTTCCTCCGATAGCATCAATGGAGTTACAAATAGCCTCTATAAGGGGGGTAAGATAAGTTGTTCTACCTTTAATATCTCGAACTATTCCAGTTATATTAATCTTGCTCATACTCTTATGCTTATTAATGAGTCATAATAAATTCCTGTTCTTCTTGTGAGGGAGGTGTGATAGGGTCTTTCAATATACCTTGTATTCGGTTTTCAAAATGCATCATCACGCATTCATACTCCATCTTTATCTTCATATAATTGGGGTTAGACCTAATGATGCCGTCCACCTCATAGATTGGCTTACAATAATCATCCAGCATTGTTTTCAGTTCTTTACCATAGTACGGATGTCCAAGTACATTTATTGTAATTTTTCCATCTTTATGAAAGCTGACGGAGGCATTGAAAGCCTGAACCTGCATCACAGAAACGAACTTACGCAGATACTGGAATATCCATTCATATTCTGTTCTCTCAGTTTCAATAGAATATTGCAATGCCTTATGCATAATTGCAAAAGCATCCGCACATGTAACAAAATCTTGACCATTATTGAATACTATAAGGGCATTCAAAAGATTAAGACCTTCTGATGTTTCGTTTTCTTGCTTTTTGATTTTTCTTTCAAGCACCAGACTTTTTTGTTCGGCATCTTTGATTAGCTGGGCATAGTGATTTCTTTCCCTTTCATTTTCTGCTCTTTGCTCTCGCAAGTCCTTCCTAATTTCAATGACGTTAATTATCTGATAGCCAATAACAAGGGTGATTGCGATACTCAATGTTGTCACAATAGTTCCAATATAAGTGTCGTTTGTAATTTCACATGGTATAACTTTATACCATGAGAAGAATAGAGACAATAGTATACCTATTCCTAATATTATGTTGACCATTTTTTGTTTCATACTGTTGTTCATTTTACTTCAACTTTTCAATCACAGAATATTGTGCATCATACCTTGTTGCCTTAGTCCATTCTTTCTTAGTCGAATCAAGAATTGACGCATCCAGTTCAACGGATGTGTCTATATTAACAGAAAGGTACATCTCTGTTGTATTAACATTTTTGTATCTGTCTGACTCTATATCACCAGATGGAGATACTTTGCAAGTTCCGTTTACAGCAAAAAGATGTTGCCCCATTGCGTTTCGATGGTGGAACAGAACATACCCAATTGAAGATAAGTGTTCAACTATCTCCATAGAGTCCTTTGTATATTTGATACCAATGGCAAGTTTTCCAGAAGGGAGAAAATTCTTACTCTTAGATTCGTAATTCTCCATCATCACCATAAGCACACCATTTCTTTGTAATACTTTTCCATCAATAACATATTCCAACCCCCTTTGAGGAATCGAAGTTTCCAATAGTGTTTCGCTTGCGTTATCATCCATTATCCACTTCTTTATCTGCTGATAAAGAACATCTTCTGAAGATGTTGGGTCAAGAAGTATGTCTTTATACAAACCTTCCTCAGTGTAGAGGTGATTCCAGTGCCCACCGGGTTTCAATGGGTAAGCACCTATATTGACTTCATCAACACTTCTATGATAATAAGAGCCAGTGAACTCATCTTTAGTCAGATTACCAGGATAAAGCACATAGCCACCTATCACTTCACGTTTTAGTTTCTCATCATGGGCATTGGTATAGTAAATGGCATCGCGATACCTATGAAGCTGATTGATGGCATCGACAGGAGGAACTTCAACACCATTCTTTGCCGGAATGGATGTATCACGAATACGATACTTTGCATCAAAGAGATAAGTGTATTGTATCTTATCGTTAGTTTTACTTAGGCGAAGAACAATATCAGGTCTTTGCTCTGTTGTTTTCGATGTGGTCTCTGCTATGTCTGTATTTTGGCTTACAGCTGTTTCATCGGGCAAATGCTCTTCGTCATCTGTCGTTGCATTATACATCACAGATGCCAATTGAACATCAGGCTTCTCATTATCAAAGAAGACCACTTCTGATTTGCTTCCCTGAATCAAGGCCTTAATAAAGTCTCCTTCCATCTTGCTTCCATCCACATATGCAGTCGCAGTATTACGCAAAATGTGCTGAACGATATTCTTGACCTTGATGAAACACCAAATCTCATATAGTTCTGATATGTCCTTTACTTCAAGTTGCATGATGCCATCCTGCAAATCGTAGCCACATTGTAGGATTATCCATTGTTCATAGATGTCTCTATAACCTGCAGCTTGTTTCATCACCAAAGAATCCTGTGAAAATCCTTTGAAGGTTCCAATACCTCGGAAGAATGGATCATTTGACAAAGCTGTCAATTCTTCATCCATTTGCCTTATTTGCTTAAGCATATCCACGTTATCAGCTTTTAGGACTTTCATTACGTTTTTGCGAACATGCTTGAATCTGTCAGCGATGTTGTTAAGTGCGTATTTCAAGAATCTATTCTCAATAGTGTCTTTGCTGAGATACATTTCCTCCATTCTGTAGAGATGTGAAGGCTCATCCTTAAACTCCTCGTACTCATTTTCCAGTTCAGCGGGCATATAAGGCATTCTCTCTGCACGTTCGTAACGCACAGATGTTTGCAGTCTTCGCTTAGGATTATTGATAATAAGACGAGATGCCTCTGTAATTTTGTCGAAACAGCTTCTGAAAATCTGCCACCAAATCAAGTCGGTCGTATCTTTATCTGCTGTTCGGAACGTGAGATATGTTTCTTTGAGAAACGAGTAGCTAAGCATGGCAAACTCTTCCTCAATATCGCGAATTACATTGCGCAAATCAGTCCTATAGTCCATCTTGTAACTAAGGACTTCTGTCGTGAAAGAAAGAGTTTCTTCTTTTCCATCCTTTTCATACAAAACTTTAATATCCGTCCTTCCTACCTGATTTTTGTAGTTGATGGATCCAAATATAATGGAATCTTCTGCCGAAACGTGTTCACTTTGCTCCTTGCCAATAGTCAGCCGAAGCAATTTTATATCACCTTTAACAGGTTTGATATGTAAAGGGTAGTCGGTGTTTTCAAAGAAGAAGGCATCCCAATCGGTCGTTCCTTCTTCTCTAACCCATCCATCCTCGTTGTCTGCAAAAGTTATCCCTTTTCTGAACGCAACTCCCTCTGAGGTCTGGCCATAGAATGCCCTTTTGCGTGTCAATGTATCTGGTTGAGATTCGTCAATCAAAAGGTTCGACACACATTCACCTATTCTCTTGCGGTAGTTCGGGCAAGTGAAACAAAGGGTGATGTCCCCATTGCGGACTTCAAGATGTTCTATGATGTTGCTTTCTGCCATTACGTCCAGTAGGAAACGAATTGTTTATCACGTAGAGTTACAGCCATCTGCCGTAGCTTCTTATTCGATTTCGGATAGTTACTTTCAGTAATCACTTCTTGCAATTCTTCTAACTTGTCACCTATCGAACGCTTGTCACCCTCTATGCGTGAGAGAATCTTCATCAGAGTAAAATCATCGAGAGCGGCTTCAACCTCTGCATCACTATCAAACTGACGTGCTGCACTTACGTAGAGCAAGGCCTCGTTAGCAGCGCGATACCCAAGCCTGAAGGGCGTCTCTTCCAACTTTGTGTTTATTGCTGTAAGGTATTTTTCCACTTTATCCGCTCCATTGTCATCCGCGTCAAGACCGCTAATGGTGCGGTTTATGAGCAGATTTTTGACATTTTCGTCAAACTCTGCCATATCATTTTCTGTTTCACCAGTAAAGAACTTTTCGTATTCTACATCGTTCATTACGATAGACATGGCACGGTCAAGTACCTTACGAGAGAATGAGAAAGTTGTCTCGTCCATATTGACTGTGCCAAGTACAAATAGGTTCTTGGGCATAGTCAACCCCTTGGTCTTGAATCTTTCTACTAATTTAGCTTCTAAACTACCTGGTACAGCTTTTGCTGCATCAACTTTTCCAACAAAATGATTAAGCATCTGTGCGCAGACATCTTCGCCAAAGTCATTGAAGGGCTTGATGATAGGGTCAGTCTCATAATCTCCATGTTCCATTGAACGACTTTCGATTGCACTCAGGAACTCTGCAAAGTATTGTTCTACGGGCGCAAGGTTCATTTCGTCAAGGCACAAGAAGAATGGCACATTCTGATGTTTCCACGCTCTTGCAAGGAACTCTACGAATGGTGTGTACTCATAATGCGCGCCTCCAATGTTAGACTTATAACCAACAACCTCCAGTGAATTATGCCAGTTTGGCTTTACCTGCACAATCTCAAAGTTGGCTGGCTTGTGTAACTGCCATCTATCAAAACCTTTCTCTACAGACTTGGGGTCATATTGTCTTTGTAGTTCTTCCGTAACGCTGGCTTGTGCTAATTTCCTTACAATGCGACTTTTACCCGTACCAGAGATTCCTGCAAGAAGCATAAACGGTTTGGTGCGGAGAGCAGAAAGATAATGGTTATAATTTCTACTTCCTGATATTCTGTTTTTATTACCTTGGAATAGATTTAACATGTCGGAAGGTTCCGTTTGATATTTATTATCTGATAGGGAATAACCATCTATGAACGAAATTAAATTTTCATCTTTGGGCATAAACGCTTCTATTAATTCTGGCGTTAAAATAGATTGGAGTTTCCTGTTAATGACGCTCAAATTCAATTCTGCAAAATATTCATTCCTTAATATCCAAATTGCAAAAGCTGCCCGTATTGTTTCAGAACTCAGATAATGTTTTATGTTTTTGTAGTATTCCTGCCTACGAATAGCAACGGCATTACGAACAATAAACAAAGGATGTTGTCCTCTTGTAGGGTAATCGTATGTCTGAGATGTATTCTGTTTTGAATTATTAACAACACCTGCTGAGGTAAAGTTACTACCCACTCCACAATCCTCTATCGGCTTTATTGTTGTATAAAAATTAGTTGTGTAATAATCGTCTTTTATGTTGACCAATTTTTTTACATTCTCAACAAATACTGATTTGTCGTCATTATTATTAAGGTCACAATCCTTTTCTTCACTTTTATAGAACATATCTAATGCAAATAGATGCCTAATAGCACTTACTATCTGCGTCTGACCTTGTTTGTGGTCTTCTGTCAAAGAAGACAAAGTAAGATACGACTTTAGAATGAGTTCTTTTGATAAATATGCCATAATTGTATCGTATTATTCTGGTAAAACATTCAGTAAAGCTCTTGCTATAACCCATCCTAAAACAGGGGGAACGGCATTCCCAATTACCTTATATTGTGATTGAAGAGGTATAGCACCAAACGAGTAGTTGTCAGGGAAGGATTGAATACGTGCACATTCCCTAACTGAGTATCTGCGATTTTCAACAGGATGTGTTATGCCGCAGTTTTCGGGCTGAGCGGATGCAGTTATCGTACCATTTATTTCTCCGAAAGCAAAACGACGAAAGAATTTAGGCGCATGATACCTTTTGGGGTCATCTGCAATTTTCTTAAACCTTTGAGAAAGCATTTCATAGGGAATGTCTTTCCATGAACGACCTTCAAAGACAACAGCAGGTAAATCCTCCTTATTGAAGCCTGGCACAAAATAATCAAACGCTTCTATACCATGTTGACATCCACCGATTAGCTCAACAGTACGTTGTGTTGTCTCACTATATTCCCATACTACATCATCTTGAACATTGTGTACTCCTTGTAAAATACTACCCAACAAGAGTTCTTCATCTCTGCCATAGCTTTTTGAAGGAATATTGAATTCCCGAACAATTTGTTGCATGGTATTAAAATCGAAATTCCCTATATCAAGTTGCGCATCTATGCCGATTATAAGTACCCTATATCTTTGTTGTGGAACGCCATAGTCACTTGCACATACAAGCTGCATACTCATGTTGTAACCCATATCGTGCATTCTGTTTGATATTTCTTGTGGTACAGTTGTTATGCCATCAGGCATTTTTGATGACAAAATGCCTCTTACATTTTCAAAAACGAAAGCCTGTGGACGATGTCCATTTTCAATCTTAGACCTAATAATTCGCTCACATTCTTCAAACAGAGTTCCTCTTCCATTGTCATCATTTATACCTTTACGATTTCCTGCATTTGAAAATGGCTGACAGGGGAAACCTGCAAGTAGAATATCAAAATTTGGAATTGCATTTGCGTCAACAGCACGAATGTCAGCCAACAAACATTCAACACCATCTTCTGTCAAAAGTTGATTGGCATTATAGCATGTTTGGGCATCTACATCAAAGTCGTTTGCAAACACAATATTTGTATTGAGCCGAGGATATTCCTGACCACGAAAAGTAAAACCTCCAGTAAATCCGAGGTCAAGACCTCCACATCCAGAAAATAGTGAAGCTACTAATTTGGGCATAATTTTATTTTCTTACAAGTTCAGTATAATCGACTTCCAATAAGTCGGCAATCTTAATTAAAATTTCAAGAGTGGGTTGGGATTGATTTGTGCACCACTTTGAAACTGTTGTTGGGTCTTTACCCAACTCCTTTGCAAGCCATCTGGCAGTTTTGTTCTTTTCTACCAGCATAACTTTAATTCTGTTTAGACCATTATTTTCCATCACACTATGCTAATTTTGGGTCAAAGGTACGAAATAAAATCCAATCAACGCGGATTTTATTCAAAAATATAGTGAAATTCGCAAACATATTTGAAAAATCTCATATTTGTCAGTCCGACATTTCTTTTCTGTGACTATCCTTTTATAACATGTTTTCACCAAGTGTTACCAGTTACCAAACGCAGAAACCAAGGTAACACTTAGGTAACGGAATAGACTCAACATTCTTTCCAATCCGAAAGAATGTCAAAAGCGTAAATAACAGCAAACCAACGCAGTATCAACGGTTTACGCTATCATGTCCGAATTAGCCTCATCATTCCCCACAACCTTAATATTCGTAGAAATAGAACGGTCTCGTATAAGGTACGAGATAACATGCTTATGCCTCTGTTCAGAATCCCCCAAAAAACATCGGTAAAGATAATAAAATTCTTTCACTTCATATAAAAATGTGGGATTTTTGGGGAAAGGGGATGTTTTTTTTTTGTTCTTCTCTTTAATTCCACTAACTTTGCACTCCAATTACGCGTAAAAAGATGATTTTCAACTATGATGTTGTGGTAGTGGGAGCAGGTCACGCTGGATGTGAGGCTGCTGCCGCTGCTGCTAATTTGGGTGCTCGGACGTGTCTCATCACGATGGACATGAACAAGATTGCACAGATGTCGTGCAATCCTGCCATTGGTGGTATCGCCAAGGGACAGATAGTGAGGGAGATTGATGCGTTGGGGGGACAGACGGGCATTGTGACCGACCGTTGTAGCCTGCAATTCAGGATGTTAAATCTCTCGAAGGGTCCTGCGGTGTGGAGTCCCCGTTCGCAGTGCGACCGTGCCAAGTTTATCTGGACATGGCGGGAGATATTGGAGAACACACCCAACTTGCAGATTTGGCAAGACCAAGTGAAGGAGTTAGTGGTTGAAAATCAAGAAGTTCAAGGAGTAAAGACGTATTACGGAGCCGAGTTCAGAGCCCAATGTGTCATCATCACGGCAGGCACGTTTCTGAATGGGTTGATGCACATCGGCAGGGTGATGATACCTGGTGGAAGATGTGCCGAACTGCCGGCACTGGAACTGACAGAAAGCATCACGAAACATGGCATCCGTGCAGGAAGAATGAAGACGGGAACCCCTGTGCGCATTGACAAGCGGAGCGTGGATTTTTCGCTGATGGAGAAACAGGATGGCGACCACGATTTTCATAAGTTCTCTTACCTGCCCACAGAGCGCACGTCGGTGTCGGAACGTAACAACCTCCCTTGCTGGATTTGCTACACCAACACCGAGGTACACGACGTGCTACGTTCGGGCCTCCCCGACTCTCCCCTTTATAATGGACAAATCCAGAGCATCGGACCTCGCTATTGCCCAAGCATCGAGACCAAACTCCACACCTTCCCCGACAAGGACGAGCACATGTTGTTCTTGGAGCCTGAAGGAGAAACCACGAACGAGATGTACTTGAACGGCTTCTCGTCCTCTCTCCCCTTAGACATCCAGTTGACCGCTCTCCGCAAGATTCCTGCCTTCAAGAATCTGGAAATTTATCGTCCCGGATATGCCATCGAGTACGACTTCTTCGACCCCACTCAACTGACCCATTCCCTCGAATCGAAAGTGGTGAAAAACCTCTTCCTTGCAGGACAAGTGAACGGCACAACGGGTTATGAGGAAGCCGCAGGACAAGGTGTGATTGCGGGCATCAACGCTGCCATCAACTGCAACAAAACACTGAATGGTGGGGAGCCTTTCACGCTGGGCAGAAACGAAGCCTACATCGGTGTGCTTATCGACGACCTTGTGACGAAAGGAGTGGATGAGCCTTACCGCATGTTCACCTCTCGTGCCGAATACCGCATCCTGCTCCGTCAGGATGATGCCGACATGCGACTGACCGAACGCAGTTACCAGTTGGGACTGGCAAATGAAGAACGCCACCAACTGATGCTGACGAAGAAGGAGAAGATAGCAGCCATTACTCACTTCATTGAGAACTTCTCGTTGAAACCTTCACTCATCAATCCTGCTCTCGAAGCCTTGGGCACCACCCCACTCCGTCAGGGTTGCAAACTGGAAGAACTGCTGGGACGACCACAAATCAACATCAACAATATCGTCCCACATATTGAGCCATTCCGCAAGGAACTCAATCACATCCTTGGCGACGATCCACGAAGGGAAGAAATCATTGAGGCAGCCGAGATCCAAGTCAAATACAAGGGCTACATCTACCGCGAACAACAAATGGCAGAAAAGATGGTTCGCTTGGAGAACATCAAAATAGCAGGAAAGTTTGACTACCCCAACATGACCCAAATCTCCATCGAAGCGCGCCAGAAACTACAAGCCATCCAACCCGTCACGCTGGCACAAGCCTCACGTATTCCTGGCGTTTCGCCTTCCGACATCAACATCATGTTGGTGCTGATGGGGCGATGAATGGGAAACAGAGAAACAACAGTTAAAGCATTTGTTTTGTTCCACGTGAAACAATTTAAGCGTAGGACATGCAAAATCAAGCATTTAGAAGAATTGACAAAAACAAATCATACAACAAAAGAACAATGGAACTCAACAATCAGTACCTACTGGATCACCTGCGCAGCATTCCGGATTTTCCACAGAAAGGCATCAACTTTCGTGACGTGACCACCCTCTTCAAGGATGCTAAAGCACTTGAGATTATGGAGGAAGAACTCTACGAACTTTACAAGGACAAAGGCATCACCAAAGTGGTGGGACTGGAAACGCGCGGCTACGTGATGGGAGCCATCCTTGCCCGCCGCCTCAATGCCGGTTTCGTCATGGCACGCAAACCCGGCAAACTCCCTTACAAGACCATTAAGGAGTCCTACACCAAAGAGTATGGGACAGACAGCATCGAGATACACGTGGATGCCATCGACGAGAACGACGTGGTGCTGCTGCACGACGACCTGCTTGCCACAGGAGGCACCATCAAGGCGGCATGGAATCTCGTAAAGAAATTCAACCCCAAGAAGTGCTACATGAACTTCGTGGTGGAGATTCACGATGAGGGCTTACACGGCAGGGACTTCATCGGTGACGGCATAGAAATCACCACTTTGCTGAGCGTGTGAGAAACAGGGAATGCACCATTCCGCACTTCCAGCAACAATGAAACCCTTTTGTCTTAAACGCTGATTTTGCATCAGTTAGAGCAGAATTGTTTCACGTGGAACAATTCGGTGAAATGAAGTAATACTTGAAGTAAAGAAGAATGAACAAAGACGAGGAAAGGTTACAGCGGCTCAAGGTGATTGTGAACAGCCTCACCGAAGAACCTGGGTGCTATCAATATTTAGATAAGGATGGCACAGTCATCTATGTGGGTAAGGCAAAGAACCTCAAACGTCGCGTCAGTTCTTACTTCAATAACTCATACAAGAACCGTAAGACACAGATTCTTGTCAGCAAGATTGAGGACATCAAATACGTGGTAGTGCCGACCGATGAGGATGCGCTGATTCAAGAAAACAATCTCATCAAAGAACACCAACCCTTCTACAATATTCTGTTGAAAGACGGCAAGACCTACCCTTCTGTCTGCATTACCAACGAGTATTTTCCCCGCGTGTTCAAGACGCGCAACATCGACAGGAAGACGGGCATCTATTATGGTCCGTTCAGCCATCCTGGGACATTGAATGCGATGATGGAACTCATCGGGAAACTCTATCAGGTGCGCCTTTGCCACACGTCCATCACGCCAGAGAGGATGGCACAAGGAAAGGTGAAGAAGTGCCTCTATTATGACATCGGCAAGTGTAAAGCACCCTGCATTGGTCTCCAATCAAGGGAGGAATACCTACGGCAAATTGAGGAAATCAAAGATATTCTGAGCGGCAACACACGGAATCTGTGCCAAAAATTGTTGACAGAAATGCAATCCTTGTCCGAAAAAGAGGAGTTCTTGGCAGCGGAGGAAGTGAAAAAGAAGTACCTTCTTGCTAAGGAGTTTGACAGCAAGAGCCGTGTCATCACCAGCACGAACCAAAACATTGATGTGTTCAGCATCGAGGACGACGAAAACAAGGCATACGTCAACTACATGCACGTAGTGAACGGCTGCATCACGCGCGTCTTTACCAACGAATATAAGAAACGGCTGGACGAGACACCTGAAGAGATTCTTTCCTTGGCAATCATTGATATGAGGGAACAATATGGTGACGAATCTAAGGAAATTGTAGTGCCGTTTGAACTGGATTTCACACTGAAAGATGCCGAATTTATCGTACCTAAGGCTGGCGACAAGAAGAAACTGCTGTTCCTGTCGGAGGCAAATGTGCGTCAGTATCGCATCGATGCCCTCAAACAGGCCGAAAGGCTCAACCCAGACCAACGGAATGTGAACATCCTGAAGGAACTGCAACGCAAACTCAAACTGTCCAAGATTCCCATGCGCATCGAGTGCTTCGACAACTCCAACATCATGGGACAGGACGCTGTGGCAGGCTGTGTGGTGTTCATTGGCGGCAGAAAATCGAAGAACGACTACCGCAAGTACAATATCAAGACGGTAATTGGTCCTGACGATTACGCCTCGATGAGTGAGGTCGTCTATCGCAAATACAGCCGTGCCATCGAAGAAGAGACTCCCCTACCCGACCTCATCATCACCGATGGTGGCAAGGGGCAGATGGAGGTGGTTAGAAAGGTGATTGAAGACCAACTGCACTTGGACATTCCCATTGCAGGTCTCGCCAAAGACAACCACCACCGCACCAACGAACTCCTCTTTGGCTTTCCGGCTCAAGTGGTGGGCATTGAAATGGACAGCCCCTTGTTTAAGTTGCTCACGCAAATTCAAGACGAGGTACACCGCTTCGCCATCACGTTCCATAAACAAAAACGTGCCAAACATAACACGGAGTCGGAACTTGACTACATCAAAGGCATCGGTACGACAACTAAAATGCTGTTACTCAATAGGTTCAAAAGCCTCAAGCGTATCAAGGAAGCCGACATCGAGACCTTGGCAGAAGTGATTGGTGCTTCAAAAGCACAACTCATTAAAGACTATTTCAATGATTAAAAATACCATAAAAAGAAATGAGAGCAGTCATACAAAGAGTGACCCACGCATCCGTCACCATCAATGGTGCGGTCAAATCGGCAATAGGCAATGGCTATTTGGTTTTGCTGGGATGTGAAAATGCTGATACTGAGGAGGATATTCAGTGGTTAGCAAAGAAAATCTGTAACTTGCGCGTGTTTGACGACGAGAATGGCGTGATGAACAAGTCAGTGTTGGATGTGGGGGGCGATATTCTGGTGGTGAGCCAGTTCACATTGTGGGCAAGTTACAAGAAGGGGAATAGGCCGTCGTATTTGCGAGCAGGAAGCCATGAGGTGACGGTGCCGCTGTATGAGCGGTTCCTTGCGGTTTTATCGGAGCAACTGGGTAAACCAGTTGCAGCAGGAGAGTTTGGAGCAGAGATGAAGGTGGAACTGCTGAACGATGGACCGGTGACCATTTGTATGGACACGAAAAATAAGGAATAATCAGGAAAAGGAATAAGGAATAATCGGGAAAAGAAACGAAGAATAATCAAGACGAATAATCAAGAATATGGACGAAAACAAGTATTTTGAGACTCTAAAACAATATGATTTAGACCTCGACGATGAGAAGGTGAAACGACAAGTGGAAAACTTGTTGAAAAATCACCTTCAGGAGAATAACACGAAAGAAGTGAAGCAGTTCCTGCTGAACAGCGTGGAACTCACCACGCTGAAGACGACGGACAGCGAAGACAGCGTTTTGAAGTTTGTGGAAAAAGTCAACAAATTCGACGATGTCTATCCCGAATTGGGGCATGTGGCAACGGTGTGCGTGTATCCCTGTTTTGCTAAGATCTGCCATGATACATTAGAGAACGAAGAGGTGGAAATTGCTTGCGTCGCTGGTAGTTTTCCATCAGCACAAACCTTTGTGGAGGTGAAAATTGCGGAGACAGCATTGGCTATCAAAGATGGTGCCACAGAGATTGACATCGTCATTCCTGTAGGCAAGTTTTTGGCGGGCGATTATGAGGGAATGTGCGATGAAATCGCTGAAATCAAGGCTGTGTGTGGGGACAAGAAGTTGAAGACCATTCTGGAAACAGGATGCCTCAAAACAGCTAAGAACATCAAGACAGCGAGCATCCTGGCGATGTATGCCGGAGCCGACTACATCAAGACCTCCACAGGCAAGTTGGAGCCTGCTGCTACCCCCGAAGCGGCATTCGTGATGTGCCAAGCCATCAAGGAATACCATGACAAAACTGGCATTCAGATTGGTTTCAAACCTGCTGGTGGCATGAAGACGGTGGAAGATGCCCTTACCTATTATACCATTGTGAAGGAAGTGCTGGGCGAGAAATGGCTGACCAACCAATGGCTGCGCCTCGGCACCAGTTCTCTCGCCAACAAGTTGCTTTCCGACATTGAAGGAAAGGAAGTGAAGTTCTTCTGAAAACAGTGAAGCAGGAACGTCGCTTCCTCTTCAGTACTTCCACAGAAGTACCCGAGTACTTCTATAGCGGTACTACAGTACTTCCGGAGAAGTACTGGCAAGGAAACGGAATGAAAAAAGAAGAGATTAAAGAGTACGGTCGATGACATAATCGACGTAGGCTATCAAGGCTTGCTTGACATCCGAATCAGGGAAGGATGCAAGCAGGTCTTTTGCTTTTTCAGCATAGTCGTTCATGACCTGTACGGCATAGTCGATTCCTCCATTTTCCTTGGTGAACTCGACCAAAACATTGATTTCATCTTGTGAAACTTGGCGTGCCTTCACCTTGCGGGCAAGGGCAAGCATTTCAGCATTTTGGGTGGAAAGAAGAGCGTGAATGACAGGAAGAGTGAGTTTGCCTTCCTGCATATCATTACCTGTCGGTTTGCCGATGGAAGGATCGTGATGATAGTCGAAAATATCGTCACGAATCTGGAAACAGATACCCACGTATTCTCCAAAATCATGCAGGGTTTTCATCGCCTTTTCGTCCGATGAAACCGCCATGACACCCGACTCTGCACAGGCTGCAAAGAGTGCTGCGGTCTTGTTGCGGATGATGTCAAAATAGACAGCCTTGTCAACTGCCTGGTTCTTCACGTTGTTCAGTTGCAGCAGTTCACCGCAGGCAAGATTCTGAGCAGCATTAGACAAGACCTCTATCAGGCGTGAACTACCCGTCTTGGCAGCACAAAGCAAAGCATTTGCCAGGATGGAATCTCCCACCAATACGGCGATTTGATTGCCATAGGCACTGTTCACCGATTTCTGTCCACGACGTTCCTCACTTTCATCCACCACATCATCATGCACGAGGCTTGCCGTATGAAAAAACTCGAAGGTGGCGGCCGTGTAGATGGCATTCTCATTCACAGCACCTCCAACAAGTTTGGCGGCAAGGAGCGCAAGCATCGGACGCATCATCTTTCCCTTCCGTTGGGAGATGCTTGTAAACACCTCTTGCAAAAGGGGGCTGGGATGCTGGAGATAGGAGTCAAACACTTGTTTGTATTGATTCATCTCTACCTCAATAGGCTTCCGTATTTGTTGTAATGCGTCCATGCTTTTGAATTTCGGGTGCAAAGGTACGGAAATAAAGTGAAAAGTGACCAAAGAAAAGTTAGAAATGTTTTTTCAAGTGTGCTTGAAAAGTGAAAAATCCATGTTACCCACTGCCAAAGAAAAAGAAATTTTGATTTTTCACTTTTCACTTTTCACTTTTCAGTAAAAAACAGTACCTTTGTGACAAAATCAAGAAAACATGGCAAAATTATTTCTGCTCGATGCCTACGCATTGATTTATAGAGCGTATTACGGCTTCATCAAGAACCCGCGCATCAACAGCAAAGGCGAGAACACATCGGCTGTGCTCGGCTTCGTGAACACGCTGGAAGAAATACTCACGAAAGAGAATCCTGACTATATCGGTGTGGCATTCGACCCACATGGTCCGACGTTCCGTCACGAGGCTTTCGCTGAATATAAGGCACAACGCGAAGAGACGCCAGAAGGCATCCGCTTTGCGGTACCTATTATTAAAGATGTGTTGAAGGCATATCGCATCCCTGTGCTGGAAGTGCAAGGATTTGAGGCTGACGACGTGATTGGCACGTTGGCAAAACAAAGCGAATCCATCGAAGGACTTGACACCTATATGATGACACCCGATAAAGATTACGGGCAATTGGTGGCTAAGAACGTGAAGATGTATAAACCTCGATTTGATGGTGGTTTTGACATTCTTGGCGAAGCGGAAGTGAAGGCGAAATATGGCATCAACGAGGTGAAGCAAGTGATAGACTTGTTAGGACTGATGGGCGATTCATCCGACAACTACCCTGGTTGTCCAGGTGTGGGTGAAAAAACTGCCGTCAAACTCATCAACGAGTTTGGCAGCATCGAGAATCTGCTTGCCAACACCGAACAACTGAAAGGTGCCATGAAAAAGAAAGTGGAGGAACATGTGGAAGACATTAAGATGTCGAAGTTCTTGGCAGCCATCCGAACGGATGTGCCCATCACGCTCGATCTTGAAAGCCTCCGACGCGAACCCATGGATGAAATGGCACTGAAAGACATTTTCGAACGGTTGGAGTTCCGTACATTGCTAAAAAAGAAAATAGGAGGCGGTGAAGAGGGTGCCCCCTACTCTACTGTGGCTGCAACGACAAAATCGTCAAACACGCGAAAGGGGCAGATGGATGACTTGTTCAGCGGTGACCTCTTTGGTGGCACAAGCGTGACAAATACGGCTCAACCCCATCTTCCCGAAGCCTCCGAGAAGGCAAAAAATCCGACCGAGGGACAAGGTGACTTGTTTTTTTCAAATCTCAGCGACTTAAACAACACGCCTCACAACTACCAACTGGTTGATTCGGAGGATGAAATGAAAAAGTTGGCTGCAAAATTATTGACTTTTGGTTTTGTCAGTTTAGACACAGAAACAACTTCTGTGGATGCGATGTCGGCAAAATTGGTCGGATTGAGTTTTTCAGTGAAGGAAGGAGAGGCTTTTTATGTGCCCGTGCCTCAACATGAGAAATGGGAAGGCGATGATTTTGAAGAATCCTTAAAAGTTGTTAACATCTTCAAAGAGGTGTATGAATCCCATCAAATTTTGAAAATTGGACAGAACATCAAATACGACATGATGGTGCTGGCAAACTATGGCATCCATCTCGAAGGGAAGATGTTCGACACAATGATTGCACATTATATACTTGCACCAGAATTGCGTCACAATATGGATTATCTTGCGGAGGTATATCTGAAGTATAAGACCATCCACATCGACTCGCTCATTGGTTCTGGTAAGAAACAGCGTTCGATGAGCGAACTTAATCCACAAGACGTGTATGAATATGCCGCTGAGGATGCTGACGTGACCCTCAAATTGAAGAATATTCTGGAGAAGGAACTTCACGAAAAGGGACTTTACCAACTCTTCGATGAAGTGGAAATGCCCCTTGTGCCAGTGTTGGCAAGGATGGAAATGAACGGAGCAAGAATTGACGAAGCCTCATTAGCAGAAACGTCAAAGGTATTCACCGAGCGCATGGATGCCATCGAACGAGATATCCGAGAGGTGGCGGGACAGCAACTGAACATCAGTTCTCCCAAACAAATCGGCGAACTTCTCTTCGACCAACTCAAGATTGATGCCAAGCCGAAGAAGACCAAGACGGGGCAGTATGTGACCGACGAAGCCACCTTGCTTGCCCTGAAGAGCAAACACCCTGTGGTGGAAAAAATCCTCGACTACCGTGGCTACAAAAAACTTCTCTCCACCTACATTGATGCCCTACCCCAACTGGTCAATCCTCGGACAGGACACATCCACACCTCTTACAACCAAGCTGTTACAGCCACAGGAAGACTCTCTTCCAGCAATCCCAATTTACAGAACATCCCCATCCGTGACGAGAACGGAAAAGAGGTGCGCAAGGCGTTCATTCCCGATGAAGGCGAACTCTTCTTCTCTGCCGACTATAGCCAGATAGAACTACGCCTGATGGCTCATCTGAGCCAAGACCCCAATATGGTGGCAGATTTCAATTCAGGGCACGATATCCACCAAGCCACAGCTGCCAAAATCTTCAAAGTCGATATCAAAGATGTGACCAGCGACATGCGACGGAAAGCGAAAACCGCCAACTTTGGCATCATTTATGGCATCTCTGCTTTCGGATTGGCTGAGCGCATGGAGGTGAGCCGCAGCGAAGCCAAGCAACTCATCGACGACTATTTTGCTACTTATCCAGGCGTGAAGGAATACATGGACAAGAGCATCGAGAAAGCCCGTCAGTTAGGCTATACAGAGACGTTGCTTGGACGTCGCTGCCAATTGCCAGACATCAACTCACGCAATGCTGTGGTGCGAGGTTATGCCGAACGCAACGCCATCAATGCACCTATCCAAGGCACCGCTGCTGACATCATCAAAGTGGCGATGATACGCATTGACCAGCGGATGCGTGAGGAAGGCTTGCGCTCCAAGATGATTCTGCAAGTACATGATGAACTGAACTTCTCCGTAGTGCCCGAAGAGAAAGAGCAACTACAGGCACTGGTTATCAGCGAGATGCAGAACGCCATTCAACTCTCCGTACCCCTCTTTGCTGACTGCGGATGGGGCACCAACTGGCTCGAAGCACACTAAACAGTTTGGTTCTTTTACATTTATTTACATACTTTGCAATTGTAAAACAAGAAAAACCCATGAATGAAGTAGCAGTTATTCAAAATATGATTTACGAAGTTCGAGGTCAAAAAGTGATGCTGGATAGTGACCTTGCAGAACTGTATGGTGTTGAGACGAAACGACTGAAGGAGGCAGTTAAGCGCAATATCAGACGTTTCGAGGGAGATGATTTCATGTTCATCCTTACAAGAGATGAAATGGAACATATTCGTTTGAGGTCGCAAATTGCGTCCTCAAATTCAATTGAAAATCAAATAAATGCAAACTTGAGGACGCAATTTGCGTCCTCAAGTACATCAGAAGAAAAACAATTGACAATTATAAATAAGCAAAAGCCCAATTCGAATTGGGGAGGATCACGTTATCTTCCTTTTGCTTTTACAGAATTGGGAGTAGCGATGCTTAGTAGTGTACTTCGTTCTGATGTTGCTATTGACATTAATCGTAATATTATGCGTGCATTCGTTGAGTTACGAAAAATAGTTTCATCTGTCAGCACCAATTATACAGAATTGAAACAAGAAATCAACGATGTTAAGCAATATATTGAGGAATTGCTATCTGACCAGAATGAAATCAACGAAGAGAATCGCGCACAACTGGATGCCATCAGCGAGGCTCTTGCCCAACTTCAGAGCAGCAACCCACAGCCGCGTCGCCCCATCATAGGATTTAGCAAACCAAGTGACAAGAAATAGTATAATAACAACGGCGTATCGAGGGGAACGATACGCCGTTGTGTTTCGGTTCATCTGTAGGGGCAGAATTATATGCCTTTCCACGTCTCTGGATCAGCTTTTCTCATGAAGTCTTTGAACAATACAAGGTAGGGCCATTCTTCATCTTTGTAGGCACACACTTCTAATAGTGCTTTGCCTTTGTCTGAGGTGAATATCTCATAGAGATAGTAGCCAAACAACTGCTCCACAGGTTGGGGCTCTAACGATTTTGATTTCAGATATACACCCAATTCCTCGAAGAAGCGCAGGAATAACTCTATTTGATAATCATCTGGAGCTTCTTGTACAGGGCCAGTTTGACTGAGATACTTAACGACTGCTTGTACATCTTTATTCTCCAAATATCGTTTGTTCAACTTGGAGAAAACTTTACTGCGTTCTCTGTCTTTATGTAGGTGATACTCATACCAGGATACAATAATAGTGACAACAATAGTTGCAATAGCTGTTCCAGCAGCGATAAAATCTGACAAATTAAGATTATTACACATAGTCTTTCTTATTTTTAAGTTTCTACTTTATTTTCTTTATTGGCAAACGGATTCGAGGGTCGCGATTGATAAAGGCTTTTTCAAAACCAAAGTCGTTCCCATTTACATCTTCCCACCATGTAGAGCAAATGTAAATATATCCATCTTCCAAGAAAAATTGATCATCATCTAAATTAGGAATTTTTTGAAAAACGATAGGACAATCCACAGAACCTCTCAGAAAAATTCGAAAGCACTTGCCATAATGGCGGCTGTTTACCCCTTTTGCATAATACAAAGCAACTTCATCGTACCAACGCGCTTTATACTCCTCACCATTACTCAGATTTTTAAATTTACATACTTTATCTTCTTTAAGAGAATAATCTTCTTCACTGCCAGTTCTTTCTATTTCAATAATCAATTGCCATTGTTGCCCTGCTTCATCAACAAATTCATAGGTTCCAGGCCCATAAGAAGCTTCTGTGGTGGAAGAAGCAGAATCAGAAGATGAGGAACCTAACACTGCTACATACATAAAAAAGGCTACAGTCACAATAATAAGAAATAGTGGAATCACTATCCACAATATATCTGATGTGCTACTTTTGGAAGAATCTTTTTGAGCAATTTGTGGGCTTGGTGTCATTGCAAAATTGACAGGTGGTGGAGGAGGAGGCATAGATGGCCCGTTTTTCTCAAGTTCCCCATTCTTGTTAGGAACAGGACAGCCGCAATTAGGGCAAACAGAAGCCTTGTCTGAAACTTCATGTCCGCATTCATCACATTTAATTAGCGCCATAGGGATTGAATATTTTATGCGTTTAGACTCAACAACGCAGATGATTAGATTTGGTTAAAGCCATACAAAAGAAAAGTGGAGTCTTCATTCCTCTTATCCGCCATGTAGGGCTTGCCTTCCCGTGAAATACAAATAAGAGGTAGAGCTACTCCACTTGGTTGTATTACGTGAGATGCGCATACAATCCAAGAAGAGCGTCTTTTCCTTTTATTCTGATATTTCACTAAACCTTTCGGTCAGCGGTAAATTGGCAAGTTTACATGGTCAGAATAAGCGAAAATGCGCTTTCTTCAATATGTCTGCCATAAGCCATTACGGCATAATGACGCGGTAAAGATACGCAATTTCTTGGAAAGACAATCTAAAAAAACAAGAAAAATGACAATTCCTCAAGAAATAATGTTGAAATGTCCACAAATTAAATATTATCTCCCCAATTAGAGAAAATTATTTTCCCAGGTGCTCCGCAAAAACATCAAGGTCAAACAATCTCCCCTCTTTTGTGTGATATGTGGAAATAATAGTGTACCTTTGCAAAAATAAAATGAAAGATGGCAATGAAAAGGGAGGTATTGCTGATGTTTGTAGTTCTGATGTGCTGTCAAATGAGAGCACAACAATCCTTCACAGTGATGTCGTACAACATTGAGAATGCCTTCGACACCATGCATGATGAGGGCAAGAATGACTATGAGTTTTGCGAGGGAGGGGAACGGAAATGGAGTTACACGCGGCTTTTCAACAAACTGAAGAGCGTGGGGAAGGTGATTGCTGCTGCTGACGAGAAGCGTCCCCTTGATCTCATCGGGCTTTGCGAAGTGGAGAATGACACGGTGATGAAATGGCTCACCCAGCGCACTTCGTTGAAGAATCTTGGCTACCGCTACATCATGACACACTCAGATGATGACAGAGGCATTGACGTCGCCCTACTCTACTCCCCTTTTACCTTTCATCCTATAGAGAACCAATCAATTAAACCTGCTGCCAAAAAGCAAACCACCCGCGACATCCTGCATGTGGCAGGCACACTGAACAATGGCGACACCCTCGATGTGTATGTCATTCATTTACCTTCCAAACGAGGTGGAAACGAGGGGCAAAAACTGAGCATGAGCATCTGCCAGCAACTGCAAGTACATACCGATTCTGTACGTGCTGTCAGACAGCACCCCAACCTCCTTGTCATGGGTGACTTCAATGCTGAAACCAATTCCCAACAACTCAAACTTCTCACTCGCAGCCACCACCTCATAGACCGCACAGCCAAACTCCAACCAGGCACCTACAAATACCAAGGTGAATGGTCCATCTTAGACCACATCCTCACCCACACCACTACCCTCTCCCATCAGCAAACCCGCATCCTCACCCTCCCCTTCCTCGTCGAACCAGACCCCACCCATGGTGGTGAAAAACCCAAACGCACCTATCTCGGTCCTGCCTATAAAGGTGGCATCAGCGACCATCTACCCGTCGTTGCCACCTTCCAAATCAAATAATCATCTTGAAAAGACCAAAAGAAAAAGGGCTACATCCTCTGTTGGATGCAGCCCTTTTTCTTTATCTGTTCAACGGATTATTTACCTTCGATGATGACACAGCGGTTCTTGTCATTTTCCGAGAATGGCTGAACCGAATCTCCATAAGACTTGACAGTCATCTGACTTGCAGGAACACCCTTTTCCTTCAACAAAGCAGCAATCTTATCAGCACGCTTCTGTGCATAGCCTACATTGAGTTTAGGATTGCCTGTGCCCTTATCAGCATAGCCATCAATTGTAATCTTCTTGTTTGGATACTTCTTGCACCATTCTGCCACCTTATTCACGATAGACTCCCTGTTCACATCACTCTCGCGAAGAGCATAGAAAATAGTTTCCTTCAATGGTTCGTCCACCACAACAGGTTTGGGGGCTGGAGCCTCCACTGGTTTAGGAGCAGCAACAGGAGCGGGTTCCACAGGTTTTGCTACAACAGGAGGAGCAACAACTGGCTTAGGAGCAGGTTTGGGAGCATCCTTGAAACCAAACTTATAAGTAATGGAAAGTTGACCTGTCATCATCCAGTCATCAGCATCCTTGTACTTGCTATTGAAACGGTCGTCAAGAGAGTTGAAATCGATTTCTGCACCAACACTCCAATGCTTGGCAATGTTGTAGTCGGCAAGCAAACCCAGACGAAGGTTGTGGCTTAACACGTTGTGACGAAGATTCTGCTTATTTCCCCATGCATTGACGATGTTGCTCCCCACCTGATATTGTGAAACAATATTCTCAAAACCGTTGTTGTGCCATGTGTAGTTAAGTCCCAGACCACCAATCAAGTAAAGATCAAAAGGACGATGTACTTTCTGCGAGAATACGTTGAAAATATTCACCATCAAGTCAACATTGGAGTTGATATAACTATGCTTGTATTTCAACACTGAGGGATTATTCACTGGCTGGTCACCCGTATATCTAAACTCATCGAAACCGCCCTTTGCTTTCCAACCATTCACATGCACACGAGCACCTATAATAGGAGAGAACATACGACCAATGCCAATACTGAAAGTGGGAGAGAGGAGCTTCCAGCAACTCACATCAGTAAATGTTGTTCCAAATCCACCCTGCACTTGAATAAAATTGTAAGGATAAGGCTTATAGCCTAATTCTTGTGACTCGGCAAGGAAGCCACCTTCTATGCTGCTGTCTTCTTGAGCAACAGCACCAACACTGCACAATGCAGCAGCACTTGCAATGATAATAGCTTTTAGATTACACATAAATTTTTTGTTTTTTTAATGGTTTTGACTGGTATTTGGCGGTAAAATTAGTTAATATTAAGGGAACGAACAAAATAAAAGGGAAAAAAGTTGTATCTTTGCCCAAAATTTACGTAACTTATGGTAACAATTAAGCAAGTTGAGACGAAAAAGGAACTGAAACAATTTATTCGTTTTAACTATGAACTGTACAAGAATAACCCATACTCCGTGCCAGACCTCTACGAGGACATGCTGAACACGTTCTCCGAGAAGAATGCTGCGATGGAGTTTTGTGAGGCTGCCTATTTTTTAGCATACAAGGAAGATAAGTTGGTGGGGCGTGTCGCTGCCATCATCAACAAAAAGGCAAATAAGACGTGGGATTTGAAGACCGTCCGATTCGGATGGATTGACTTCATCGATGACGAAGAGGTGAGCGAAGCACTGCTGAAGAAAGTGGAAGAATGGGGAAGGGAGCGTGGCATGACCACGGTTCAAGGTCCTCTTGGATTCACCGACATGGATGCCGAAGGTCTGCTGATTGAAGGTTTTGAGGAACTTTCAACAATGGCGACCATCTACAACTATCCCTACTACCAACACCACATCGAAAGGATGGGTTTCGAGAAAGATGCCGACTGGATTGAAATGTTGATGACAGTACCCAAGGAGACTGGTATGCCAGAGAGATTGAGCAGGATTGCAGAGATTGTGATGAAGAAATATGATCTGCACATCAAGAAATACACTTCAGCAAAAAAAATTGCCAAAGAATACGGACAAGAAATTTTCCAGGTCATCAACGAAGCCTTCAAGCCGCTGTTTGGTTATAGCGAATTGAGCCAAAAGCAGATTGACCAATATGTGAAGATGTACTTACCTGTGCTCGACTTGAAACTGGTGAGCCTCATCACGGAAGCCAATGGCAGATTGGTGGCAGTGGGCATTTCAATGCCCTCCATGTCTAAAGCATTGCAGAAAGCGAAAGGAAAACTGACCCCCTTTGGCTGGTGGCATCTGCTGAAGGCACTGAAAATCAAGAAGCCCAAGACACTGGACTTGATGCTGGTGGGTGTATTGCCCGAGTATCAAGGAAAGGGAGTCAATTCCATTTTGTTTTACGACCTGTTGCCCATTTACATTTCCGAGGGTTACGACTACGTGGAGACCAACCCGGAGTTGGAACTGAACGACAAGGTGCAGCAACAATGGATTTATTTTGAACGGAGACAGCACAAGAGAAGAAGGTGCTACAAGAAGGAGATACAATGATGGAAGAACAAAACCTGAACAATACCCCAGAAACCAATTATGGTGATGCCAACATCATCACCCTGACAGGTGTGGAGCACATCCGTCTGCGTCCTGGTATGTACATCGGACGTTTAGGTGATGGCAGCCATGCAGAAGACGGTATCTATGTGTTGCTGAAAGAAATCATTGACAACAGTATCGACGAGTTCAAGATGAATGCCGGCAAGCGCATTGAAGTGGAGGTGATAGAGAACAGGGCGGTGACGGTGCGCGACTATGGCCGTGGCATTCCGCAAGGAAAGATGATTGAGGCGGTGAGCATCCTCAACACGGGTGGTAAGTACGACTCAAAGGCTTTCCAGAAGTCCATCGGTCTGAATGGTGTGGGTACAAAGGCGGTAAATGCCTTGTCCAACCGTTTCGAGGTCAGGAGTTACCGCGATGGGGTAGTGCGCACAGCGGTGTTTGAGAAGGGGAAACTGGTGGATGACCAGACAGAAAAGACCTCAGAAGAAAATGGCACATTCATCTCTTTCACACCAGATGATACACTCTTTCTCAATTATAAGTTCCAAGACGAGTTTGTCAGCAACATGCTGCGCAACTACACCTACCTGAACACAGGTTTGGAGATTTACTATAACGGTAGTCGCATCGTGAGTCGCAATGGTTTGAAAGACCTTCTGAAAGACACGATGGATGCCACACCCCTCTATGACATCATCCACTTGAAGGGAGATGACATCGAAATAGCCTTCACTCATACCAACCAACAGTATGGCGAAGAATATCACTCGTTTGTGAATGGCCAGCACACCATTCAAGGTGGTACTCACCAAAGTGCCTTCAAAGAGCATATTGCACGTACCATCAAGGAGTTCTATGGCAAGAACTACGAGTATAGCGACATACGTTCAGGCATCATCGCAGCCATTGCCATCAATGTGCAGGAACCGCAATTTGAGTCACAAACCAAGATCAAGTTGGGCTCGCTCACGATGGAGCCAAATGGTGGCATCAGTGTGAACAAGTTCGTAGGCGACTTTGTGAAGACAGAGGTGGATAACTACCTGCACAAGAACTTGGATGTGGCAGAGATTATCGAGGAAAAAATCAAGGACAACGAACGTGACCGAAAAGCCATTGCAGGCGTGACCAAACTGGCGCGTGAACGTGCCAAGAAAGCGAACCTGCACAACCGCAAATTGCGCGACTGCAAGATACACCTCAACGACCCCAAAGGCGAACTAAAGGAAGAGAGTTCCATCTTCATCACCGAGGGCGATTCAGCCAGTGGAAGCATCACAAAGAGCCGCGATGTAATGACACAAGCAGTGTTCTCACTGCGTGGAAAACCACTGAACTCCTATGGCTTGACCAAGAAGGTGGTATATGAGAACGAAGAGTTCAACCTTTTGCAGGCAGCGCTCAACATCGAGGACGGCATTGACGGACTGCGCTATAATAAAGTCATTGTAGCAACCGATGCCGATGTCGATGGCATGCACATCCGCCTGCTGATGATTACCTTCTTCCTACAATTCTTCCCAGAATTGGTCAGGACAGGGCATGTTTACATTTTGCAGACACCGCTCTTCCGTGTGAGAAACAGAAAGAAGCGCATAAAAAAGGCGGCACTCGACCAGTATATGGCAGAACATCCCGACAACAAAAGTGACTTCATCACCATCTATTGTTATAGCGATGAAGAGCGTCAAAAAGCCATCGAGATGTTAGGACCAGAACCAGAAATCACCCGATTCAAAGGGCTCGGCGAAATCTCTCCCGATGAGTTCAAGAATTTCATCGGTTCCGACATGCGCTTGGAGAGTGTCACCCTCAGAAAAACCGACCAAGTGAAGGAATTGCTCGAATACTACATGGGCAAGAACACCATGCAGCGCCAAAACTTCATCATCAACAATCTGGTCATCGAGGAAGACAAACCCGAAGAGGAGGAGACCCTCCCCTCACCCTCCCTCGAGGAAGGGAGTAGTATCTCAGACAATGAATAAGACTATGGACAAAATAAATGCTCCCTCCTCTCAGGGAAGGCAGAGGGAGGGTCTAAAGATAGCCCTATTTGCAGGCAGTTTCGACCCTTTTACCATTGGACACAAAAACATCGTCGATCGCGCTCTGAAGAGTGTGGCTGACGAGGTGATTATTGCCATTGGCATCAACTACGAAAAGAAATACATGTTCTCGCTCGAGGAACGCTTGCAAGCCATCCAAAAAGCCTATGAAAACGAGTCCAGAGTGCGCGTGGAGACTTACGAAGGCATGACCACCGACTTTGCCAAAAGGGTAGGGGCGAGTTTTCTGCTGAGAGGAGTGAGGAGCGTGAAAGACTATGAGTTTGAAAGAGATATGGCAGAGGTTAACCATCGCCTCACTGGCATCGAAACCGTGCTCCTCTTTACCGATGCCCAATATTCGTGTGTCAGTTCAAGCATTGTACGTGAATTGATTTCCTACCACAAAGACGTAAAAGATTTTTTACCATCGACATGAAATCCATCTTCATTACAGCAAAATTCATTGTAGCGGCATTCTTACTGATTATCACCATGCCGCTCATGGCACAACAAACAAATGGTTCCATACTCGACAGCCAACTCCGCAAACTGGTTTATGCCGAAGGGGCTATCGTACAACTTTATGTGGACACCGTCAATATCAGCAAATTGACAGAAGATGCCATTCGGGGCATGTTGACAGAACTTGACCCCCATTCCACCTATACACCTGCCAAAGACGTTCAAGCAATGAATGAGCCCTTGGCTGGTTCGTTCGATGGAATTGGTGTGCAGTTCAACATGAACGAAGACACACTCGTGGTCATCCAAACCATCAGTGGTGGTCCCTCCGAGAAGGTGGGCATCATGGCAGGAGATATGATTGTGTCTGTCAATGACACTGCCATTGCCGGTGTGAAGATGTCTCGTGAAGAAATCATGAAACGGTTGCGCGGTCCCAAAGGCACCACCGTCAACCTTGGGGTGATACGTCCTGGTGTGAATGGTGTTCAGACATTTAAGGTCACTCGTGACAAGATTCCTGTTTACACCGTTGATTCCTTCTATATGATTGACGACCATACTGGTTATGTGCGCATCAGCAACTTCGGTTCCACCACAAAAGGTGAGTTCGTTACAGCCACCAACTACTTGACAGCCTGTGGCATGACCGACCTCGTTCTCGACCTTCAAGGCAACCCCGGAGGCTATCTGCAAGCAGCCGTTGACCTTTCTGACCAGTTCCTCAACCACAACGAAATGATTGTCTATACAGAGGGACGCACTACAGGCAGACAAGAATATCGGGCAGGAAAAGACAAGATTGACCTCAACAAGATCATTGTGCTCGTCGATGGTTATACCGCCTCGGCAGCCGAAATCGTTTCAGGTGCTTTGCAAGACCACGACAGAGGCATCATCGTAGGACGCCGCACATTTGCCAAAGGGCTTGTTCAGCGTTCCATCCCATTGCCAGACGGTGCCGAGATGCGTCTCACCATCGCCCACTACTACAGTCCTGTAGGTCGTTGCTTCCAAAAGCCTTACGAGAAAGGTGATCGCAGCAAGTATGACCGCGATATGCTTGACCGCCTCAATAGCGGAGAGTTGATGAGTGCCGACAGCATCCATTTTCCTGATTCCCTCAAATACACCACCAAGGGAGGACGCGTTGTTTATGGTGGAGGAGGCATCATGCCAGATGTCTATGTACCTCTCGACACCACCTACTACACCCGACTTCATCGCGAACTCGCTGCCAAAGGGTGTATCAACACCACCATTCTCAAGTGGATGAACACCCATCAAAAACAACTTTTGAAGGATTATAATGTCAATTCTTTTAGAAAGGAACGCGAACGACTTTTGAAAGACAAGACCATCAACAACGAGCGGTTCCGCGAAGGGTTCGGACGATTCCAAAAGGAGTTTGAAGTACCCCAAGAAATGCTTGACATCCTCTTTTCCAAAGCAAAAGACGAGCACATCGAATACACCGACTCCGCACTCCAAGCCACACTCCCTTTCCTCCGCACTCAAATGAAGGCACTCGTTGCACGCGACCTCTTTAGCAGTTCGGAATATTACGAAATTATCAACCCTATCAGTGAAATCTACAAGCAGGGACTCAAAGCCATCAAAGACGAGGAACTGTTCAAGGATATTAAGACCAATTAGCATGATTACCTATCAAACTGATGGCGTGAAGATGCCACCCATTCGTCGCCGCAACATCAGTGCATGGATTAAGGCTGTGGCTGCCACCTACGGAAAGAGGGTGGGGGACATTGGCTACATCTTCTGCAATGATGACAAAATACTTGAGGTGAACCGTCAGTATCTGCAACATGACTACTATACCGACATCATCACTTTCGACTATTGCGATGACACCCTGCTCACAGGTAAAAAGAACACTATTGCCGGCGACCTCTTCATCAGTCTTGACACCATACGCACCAATGCCGAGCAGCAAGGCACCACCTACGATGAAGAACTCCACCGTGTCATCATCCACGGAATCCTTCACCTCTGCGGCATCAATGACAAAGGTCCTGGCGAACGTGAAATCATGGAAAGAGAAGAGAACAAAGCATTAGAACTCTTAACTCACAACTTTAAAATATGAAAGTATTTCAACACGTATCAGACATTGGCGACCTGAAGAAGGCACTCGATGAGGCTTTCGAAATCAAGGCAGACCGCTATAAGTACCAATCGCTTGGCAAAAACAAGACTGCCATGCTCATCTTCTTCAACAACTCCCTGCGCACCCGCCTCTCCACCCAAAAGGCGGCACTTAACCTCGGCATGAACGTCATCGTGCTTGATGTCAATCAAGGTGCTTGGAAACTGGAGACCGAACGTGGAGTCATCATGGAGAGCGACAAGAGCGAACACCTCTTGGAGGCAATTCCCGTCATGGGTTGCTACTGCGATCTCATTGGCGTGCGTTCCTTTGCCCGTTTTGAATCACGTAAGGACGACTATGAGGAAAAGATACTCAATCAGTTCATCCAATACAGCGGACGTCCCGTCTTCTTCATGGAAAGTGCCACCGTACATCCTCTTCAGGCATTTGCCGACCTCATTACCATCGAGGAATACAAGGACAAGACACTCATCGAGCCTAATCCTCTCTTCGGTGGCAAAGCCATCCAGCGCACACCCAACAAGCGTCCCAAAGTAGTGCTTTCATGGGCACCCCATCCCAAAGCACTCCCACAGGCAGTGCCCAACTCCTTTGCCGAGTGGATGAACGCTGCCGATGTTGATTTTGTGGTAACCCATCCTGAGGGCTACGAACTCGACCCACAATTTGTAGGCAATGCTAAAGTGGAATACGACCAGATGCGTGCCTTCGAAGACGCAGACTTCATCTATGCTAAAAACTGGAGTTGCCCAGGTGTCACCCGTCCTGAAGACTACGGAAAGGTACTCGGCGACTACCATGACTATGCCGATTGGACTGTGTCTGACCGCCAAATGGCAGTAACCAACAATGCCTTCTTCATGCACTGCCTCCCCGTGCGCCGCAACATGATTGTTACCGATGATGTCATCGAGGCACCCACCTCCATCGTCATCCCAGAGGCAGCCAACCGCGAAATCTCAGCCACCGTGGTGCTGAAAAGGATGCTGGAGACACTATAGATAAACCAGAAGGGCTAGAAAAACTAGAAAGACTAGGAAGACTAGGAAGACCAGAAAAAAACAAAGAAAAAGGCTGCAATCAACTTGCAGCCTTTTTCTTTGACTTGAGCATGCACCACACACCCAATATCACAAACGGGATACTCAACAACTGCCCCATATCCAACAGCATGCCCTGTTCAAAACTCACCTGTTCTTTCTTCAAAAACTCGATGAAGAAGCGGAACGTGAAGATGGTAGCAAGACAGAAACCGAAATAAAAGCCCGTTCCGACCGCTATGGGCGACTTTTCCTCCATCCCCCGTGACTTATACCACCGCCAATAAATCATCGCGCCTACGACGAAAATAACAAGGTAAGCAAGGGCTTCATACAATTGTGCAGGATGCCGAGGAGCCAACTCCCCATTCACCAATGCCTCACGCGTATGAAAAATGAATCCCCAAGCCACATCGGTAGGGTTGCCGATAATCTCCGAATTCATCAAATTGCCCAGCCGGATGCAGCATGCCGTTGCAGGCACCGCGATGGCAATGTTGTCCATCACCACCCAAGGCTTCAGCTTCATCTTGCGCCAATAGAGCACCATAGCAATGATGAGACCGATGGTGCCTCCATGCGACGCCAAACCCTCATAACCCGTGAATTTCCACGAACCATCCGCCATCTGATGGAACGGAATCAGCATTTCGATGAAACCCTTTCCACTCGTCAGATAGTAGCCTGGTTCATAAAAGATGCAATGCCCTAATCGAGCACCCACCAACACACCGACAAAGCAATAGAAGAACAACGGCTCAAACTTCTCCTCCTCTATCTTCTGATGCTTATACAAACGCTGCACAATCAGATATGCCAGCAACAAGCCCAAACACCACAGCAGCGAGTACCACCGCACGCTGAAAGTGCCTATCGAAAAAGCCTCAACCGAAGGCTGCCAATCTATGAAAAGCGTTTCCATTTTATTTTGAGTTATAGTGATTCTAAGAGGCCCTAGGTTCTCCTAGGACTTCCTAGGCTATCCTAGGAATTCCTAAGCTTATACATTAAACCGGAAGTGCATGATATCACCATCCTGCACCACATAGTCCTTACCCTCTACACCGAGTTTGCCAGCCTCTCTCACGGCTGCCTCACTACCATACTGAATATAGTCCTCATACTTAATGACTTCGGCACGGATAAAACCCTTCTCGAAGTCGGTATGAATGACACCTGCACACTGCGGAGCTTTCCATCCCTTGCGGAATGTCCATGCCTTCACCTCCATCTCGCCAGCCGTGATGAATGTCTGCAAGTTCAGCAATGCATAGATGGCTTTGATGAGACGGTTGCAACCGCTCTCCTCCAGTCCCATATCTTCCAGGAACATCTGCTTCTCCTCATAACTCTCCAATTCTGCAATGTCCGCTTCCGTTTGAGCGCTGATCACCATCAGTTGAGCATCCTCTCCCTTGATGGCTTCACGCACCCTGTCCACATAAGCATTGCCATTCTTGGCACTGGCATCATCCACGTTGCACACATACAGCACGGGCTTCGTTGTAAGCAAGAACATATTCTTGGCAGCCAGCACCTCCTCGTCATTCTCTGGCACGACGCTGCGGGCAGAAAGTCCCTGCTCCAGAGCTTCCTTATAACGGAGCAGCAAGCCGTATTCCACCTTCGCATTCTTATCGTGACCCACATTCGCCAGTTTCTCTGTTTTCTTGATACGAGCCTCAACAGTCTCCAAGTCCTTCAACTGCAATTCCGTGTCAATGATTTCCTTGTCACGCACAGGATCCACCGAACCGTCCACGTGCACAATGTTGCCGTTGTCGAAGCAGCGCAACACATGGATGATGGCATCACACTCGCGGATGTTGCCCAAAAACTGGTTGCCTAATCCTTCACCTTGGCTGGCACCCTTCACCAGTCCTGCAATATCCACAATGTCACACACAGCAGGCACAATCCGTCCCGGATGCACCAGTTCTGCCAATTTAGTCAGTCGCTCGTCAGGCACACTCACCTGCCCCAACTGTGCGTCAATCGTACAAAAAGGAAAGTTTGCCGCCTGCGCCTTTGCACTCGACAAACAATTAAACAGCGTTGATTTACCCACATTCGGCAAACCCACAATTCCTGCTTTCAAAGCCATATTCTATACTTTTTCTAATAATCCTTACTTAATTTTGTGCAAAGTTAGGCAATTTTCGGCAAAAAAGCCTAACTTTGTACCCGATTTCGACAAGACATCCGAATTTTAATCATATTAAAACATAAAACTTTACTTACGATTATGGATAAATTCAGTTACGCATTGGGGCTTGGAATCGGTCAACAACTCAAGCAAATGGGACTCAAGGGAACACTCGTCATCAACGACTTCGCAGCATCCATCACCGATGTGCTTGAGGGCAACGACCTCAAGGTGAGCCATCAGGAGGGGCAGAAGATTGTCAATGCCTTCTTCCAGGAACTCGAACAGAAGCAGAATGCTGCCAAGGCTGCCGCTGGCAAGGTGGCAAAAGAAGAAGGTTCGAAGTTCCTTGCCGAAAACGCAAAGAAAGACGGCATTATCGTGACCAAGAGCGGTCTCCAATACGAAGTGCTCACCGAAGGCACTGGCAAGAAGCCTAAAGCCACAGACACCGTGCGCTGCCACTACGAAGGTCGTCTGCTCGACGGCACCGTGTTCGACAGCAGTTACAAGCGCAATGCTCCTGCCGACTTCGGTTTGCAGCAAGTCATCGCAGGTTGGACTGAAGGTGTGCAACTCATGGCTGAAGGTGCCAAGTATCGCTTCTACATCCCCTATATGCTTGCTTATGGAGAGGGTGGGGCAGGAGCCTCCATTCCACCATTCGCCACGCTCATCTTTGATGTGGAATTGATTAAGGTGTTATAAATTAGCGTCCAATGAAAAAGTTCATACAAAGCGTTTTCATGATGTCAGCATTAGCATCATGTTTTTTGTCATGCGAGAAAATGACATTCCCTGAAAATGGGGAGATGAACGAAGGAGAGACAAATTCTCTGCTTCAAGTGCGTACAAGAACCATCGACGAGGGCACTGAAGTCAGTTTTCCCGTGAACGTCTATGTGTTCAAGGGTGAGAAATGCGTGGCTTTGCAGACTCTCACTGACGAAAATCATCCTCTCAGCATTGCACTGACCGAAGGAGACTATTCCGTCTATGCCATCGGCGGTGCATCGGCTGAAAACTACATCTTGCCTTCGCAGGAGGATGCCACTCCATCAATGGCAATCGCTCTGCAAGCAGGAAAGAGTCATGGCGACCTCATGGCTGCCAAAAGCAATGTGACCTTGGTGGATGGCGGCACAAACACCTTGACACTTGCCTTGGAGAGAAAAGTGATGCTGTTGCAAAACGTGACCCTGAACAACATCCCGTCAGCCGCCACAGCCGTTTCTGTAACAATCTCTCCTCTTTGGCAACAACTGGAAGGCACTACCTATACGGGCGAGGAAGGCACCACCACCATCGCACTGACCAAGCAGAGCGACGGACATACCTGGAATTTCACTGGAGAGGAATATCTTTTGCCGCCTTCAGGCAACTCTCTTACCATTGCTGTGAATATCACGACAGCTAACGGCACATCCACATACTCTTACAACACCTCTGAGCAGTTGGAAGCGTCAGGCAAATTCAACATCCAAGGCACCTATACCGAAGCCATCGGTGTGACGCTGACAGGCACCATTACGGGTGCTAAATGGAAGAGTGAAAAAACCATCTCTTTCGAGTTTGACGAAAGCGGTAGCCAGACAGCAGACCCCAATAGTGGAGAGAACAATGACGACACTGATGATATCATCACAGGAACCATACCGGAAGTAGGCAGCACTTACCAAACTTGCTATGTACTGGCAGTGACAGACAAGGGTAGTTATTCAGAAGTGTTGTTGCTGTCACCAAAGCAAAAAGTGATGAGTAATTTCGAGACCAACGAATCGGCAATTTCTGCTTTAGAAAAAGTTAAAGCAGCTTTGCCAAACTGCGTAGTTGAAGGCATAAACGGTTGGAGAATAATGACAAAGGAAGATTCAAAATATATTGCTAATGAGAGATCTAAAATACCCACATTTGATTCGGAAGCTCGATATGTATGGATTAATGAAGCAGGGGTTCTAAGAGTTGGTAATTTTGGATTGGATAACATTGGTAATGGCTACTCTTTCAAGAGCACCGACCTTCTCCGTCCTGTCGCCACTATCAAAATCAAGAACTCATAATTCCCCTACGCTGGCACGGTGCGCATATCATTGCACACACTCAGCGCATAATATTTCGTCCTTCCAGCACATAATATTTCGTGCTGGAAGGACGTTTTTGATGCCCAACGAATTACGATTTTTGATGTTCACCCGAAAAAATGCACACCTTGTTCTTTTCGGATTGATGGGGCTTACTTCTCCTCCATCCTCACCCCTCAATGTGTCCAATGGTCTTTCCAACGGATGACGGGTGTTCCTTGGGCATCAAATTCGATGGGGAGCCACAAATGCAGGCTCTGTGAGAGGTGGCGAGGATTCCAGATGTCTGCCATGAAGACAGGTTTGCCGTTCATCTTGTAGATGTAGGTACCTTGTGCTCCAAAGGTCTTGTTGGCAGGCATATCGTGGTTTCCCTGTGCCACACCAACAAAGGGGGAAGGGTGTTGCTGCCACGGTCCCCAAATGCTTTTGGCACTGAACATACGGGCTTCGTTGGGCGACCACCCTGTGCAACCTGAGCAGATAAGCCAGTAGGTACCCTTGTGCTTGAGGATACAGGGGGCTTCGTTCTGCCCACCAGGTGCCACCATGTTGTACTTGCCTGTGAAGTCAAGGTAGTCGTCGGTAAGTTCGCTGACCAGCAGTGTCAGGTTTTCCTGAGAGGAGGTGATATGGTAGGCTTTGCCGTCATCATCTACATAGACGGTCATGTCGCGGCTCATCTGACCTCCTTTCATGTCACGCCACAGATACATGCCTTTCTCCACCTCTCTGCGCCATGCATCGGTCCACCATTCTTTCCACTGGGAGGCATCGGTCTGCTGGGCTGCACGGATGGCAGCCTCATCCATGTCGAAAGGCCATTGGTTGGCATGGATGCGCTGACTGCGGATGAAGCGGAAGGGGCCTGTGGGCAAGTCGCTGACGGCAAATGCCACACGGGCGGCTTCGTAACCCCGCCCTCTGAGTTCCAAATGGAAAAGCATCACGAACTTGCGGGTCTTCTTGTTGTAGATCACCTTGGGACGTTCCATGATGCAACCACGCTGGATGTCGTGCCCCGCTTCGGTGCTGGTGGCCAATGCCACTCCTTCGTTCTTCCAAGTCATCAAGTCTTGGGAAGAATAGACCGAAATGCCCGCTTCGGTGCTGCCACCGCTGTAGGGACGGTTTTCGCCATACCAGTAGTAGGTCTTGCCATAGCGGATGATGTTGCCGCCATGAGCATTGATGTGATTCCCGTCGGTGTCGAGCCACAACTGACCGTTGACTTGACGGCTCCACAACATACTTTTGTCTTGTGCTTGTGTTGATGTGGATACCAGCAGAGCCATGCAGCACATGACAAGGCTCTTGATCCATAGGATGCTCTTCATGTTTTATCGTTTTGGTTGTGCTATCTTTTCATGATGACCCTCAAAGAATATGATATGACTCTCCTGTTCATCCACCCAATATCTGTGCAGCATGTTCTTTGGTCTTCACCTGTTTGCCAGCCAGGATGTTCTCAATGATACCCTCCTCGTTGATGATGAAGGTGGTGCGGATGGTGCCCATCGTCTTCCTTCCATACATGTTTTTCTCACCCCATGCACCCATCGCTTCCATCAGCGTCTTATCTACATCGGCAATCAGCGGGAAGGGCAGTGAATGCTTCTCCTTGAACTTCTGGTGCGATGCAGCCGAATCCTTGCTTACACCCACCACTTCATAGCCAGCCCCCTGCAACTCCTCATAGCGGTCGCGCAGGCTGCAAGCCTCACTGGTGCATCCGCTCGTGTTGTCCTTCGGATAGAAGTACAGCACCAACTTCCTGCCCTTGTAGTCACTCAGACGGATGTCCCGTCCCTGTTCGTCCTTGCCCAATACCTCGGGCGCACGGTCTCCAATGTTCATCATGTTCACATCTATTTTTTTAGTGCTACAAAGGTAACTAAAGTTCATCGTTTCAACAAAAAAGTACCGAATATTTTATATCAAAAGCAGATTTTGTGTGATTTCTCACCCTTTTCTTTGTTCATTCTTCACCCTTTTCTTATATTTGCGAAAAATTTCGCAACGAAAAATTTCGCAATATGGGAAACCCTTTCAAATTCGGCACTATAGTGGATGGTCAGTACTTCACAGACAGGACGAAAGAACTACAATATGTAGAGCAGATTCTGCAAAGTGAGAACCATCTTGTACTGATAAGTCCTCGTCGTTTCGGCAAATCAAGTCTTGTCAACAAGGCTCTGGAGCAGACGACACGAAAGCATATCGTCATCAATATGCAGAGTGTGACCAGTGTACAAAACTTTGCAAGCCGCCTGATGAGTGCATTGTTCAGGCTTTATCCAGGAGAGAAGATGAAGCATCTGATGACGCATTTCCGAGTGGTGCCAACCGTATCAACCAACCCTATGACAGGCTCTGTAGATGTGTCGTTCAATCCATCCATGAACTCGGACGTGATACTGGAAGATGCAATGGAACTGCTCCAGAAAGTCAGCACAGAAAACAATAGACTTATTGTCGTACTGGATGAGTTTCAGGAGATAGACGGCATCAAGGGTTTCGACAAACAATTGCGTTCTATCATGCAAACACAACAGCACATCAACTACGTCTTCTTGGGTAGTCAAGAGTCGATGATGGAAAGTATTTTCGAGAAAAAAAAGTCGCCTTTCTATCATTTCGGCCAATTGATGCGGCTGGCAAAGATTCCATACGAGGACTTCAAACAGTATGTTGCAGAGCGACTCAACGAAGAACTTGCCGAGGAGATTCTGGCTTTCACCGATTGCCACCCCTACTACACCCAGCAAATCGCCGCCCAAGTGTGGGACTTGGTCAACTATGAGCATGAGGAAACTGATCTCATTCCCAAGGCCATAGAAAGGCTTGTCACTCTCCACGACCTCGATTTCGAACGTCTTTGGCTCAACTTCAACAAGTCCGACCGTCGTGTACTGCAAGAACTGAGCAAATCTGTTGGCAACAACCCCCTTTCCGACCGTTCCTTTCCCACCAGCACCACCTTCAGCATCCTCAAAAAACTCATGCGCCAAGGCTATGTCATCAAGACCGACCGCTACGAGATAGAAGACCCCTTCTTCAGACGGTGGGTGATGGAGAGGGGGTAATCATCATACAAAAAGGTTTACATTCCATGTTGCATGGATAACAACTCTTTTTGATACCAACAAAAAGAATGCCGCAGATTTTTCGTCTGCGGCACTTCTTTTATTATAATAATAATGTATGTACGCTTAATCGGCCAGCTTTGCCTTGATGAACTCGCGGTTGAGGCGGGCAATGTTGGCGATGGTTTCGCATTTTGGGCATACGGCTTCGCAAGCGCGGGTGTTGGTGCAGTTGCCAAAGCCGAGTTCGTCCATCTTGGCTACCATAGCCTTGGCACGACGGGCTGCCTCTACGCGGCCTTGTGGAAGAAGGGCGAGCTGCGATACCTTCGAGCTGACGAAGAGCATGGCAGAGCCGTTCTTACAAGCTGCTACGCAGGCACCACAGCCGATGCAGGAAGCGCAATCCATTGCCTCGTCAGCATCTTCCTTAGGGATGAGGATGGCGTTGGCATCCTGTGGAGCACCTGTGCGGACAGTGGTGTAGCCACCAGCCTGGATAATCTTGTCGAAGGCAGAGCGGTCCACCATGCAGTCCTTGATGACAGGGAAACCGGCAGAACGCCAAGGTTCGATGGTGATGGTGTCGCCCTCGTTGAACTTGCGCATGTAGAGCTGGCAAGTGGTGGCTCCACGCTCGGTCTTGCCGTGAGGCGTACCGTTGATGTAGAGTGAACACATGCCGCAGATGCCTTCGCGACAGTCGTGGTCGAACACGAAAGGCTCCTTGCCTTCCTCAATCAGTTGCTCGTTGAGGATGTCGAGCATCTCCAGGAATGAGGTGTCACCAGGGATGTCCTTCATTACCTTCTCTTCAAAATGACCCGCATCTTTCGGACCATTCTGCTTCCAGTATTTTACTGTGAATGATTTTAATACTTTTTCAGCCATAGTTCCTTAGTTTTTATAGTTACGGGTTTGTACTTTGATTGCTTCGTATTCGAGAGGCTCCTTGATGAGCTCTGGTGCGGTAGCGTCGTTGCCCTGATACTTCCAGCAGCCCACATAGAAGAAGTTCTTGTCGTCGCGCTTAGCTTCGCCTTCTTCTGTCTGGTGCTCCTCGCGGAAGTGGCCACCGCAGGACTCTTCACGAGAGAGTGCGTCGTAGGCGATGAGTTTACCCATCGTGATGAAGTCGTCGAGGTGGATGGCTTTGTCGAGCTCCACGTTGAGACCCTCGCGAGTGCCTGGGATGAAGAGGTTGGTGTCGAATTCCTTGCGAAGTTCGTCGATGAGCTTGATGCCCTTCTCAAGACCCTCCTTCGTGCGACCCATGCCGATGTACTCCCAGCAGATGTGGCCGAGTTCCTTGTGGATAGAATCGACAGAACGCTTACCCTTGATGTTCATGAGTTTCTGGATGCGCTCCTCGGTAGCCTTCTCCACCTCAGCAAACTCAGGTGCATCGGTCGAGATGCGTGGCCAGATAGACTGGTCGGCGAGGTAGTTCTGGATGGTGTAAGGCAGCACGAAGTAACCGTCGGCGAGACCCTGCATGAGGGCAGAAGCACCGAGGCGGTTGGCACCGTGGTCGGAGAAGTTACATTCACCGATGGCGAAGAGGCCGGGAATGGAAGTCTGGAGTTCGTAGTCAACCCAGATGCCGCCCATCGTGTAGTGAATGGCCGGGAAAATCATCATCGGGTTGTAGTAGTCCATGCCGTTCACAGTGGTGCGCTTTTCGCCGGGGTTCACGTCGGTAATCTCCTCATACATGTCGAAGAGGTTGCCATAACGCTGGCGAATCACATCGATGCCCAGACGCTGGATAGACTCGGAGAAGTCGAGGAACACAGCCAAGCCGGTGTTATTCACACCAAAACCCTTGTCGCAACGCTCCTTGGCAGCACGTGAAGCCACGTCGCGAGGAACGAGGTTACCGAAGGCAGGATAGCGACGCTCCAGATAGTAGTCGCGGTCTTCCTCTGGAATCTCCCAACCTTCCTTGGTGCCAGCCTGCAGAGCCTTAGCGTCTTCAAGCTTCTTGGGCACCCAGATGCGGCCGTCGTTACGCAGTGACTCAGACATCAGTGTGAGCTTAGACTGCTTGTCGCCGTGCACAGGGATACATGTTGGGTGAATCTGCACGTAGCATGGGTTTGCGAAGTAAGCGCCCTTGCGGTAGCAAGACATGGCAGCAGTACAGTTACAGCCCATTGCGTTGGTGGAGAGGAAGTATGTGTTGCCGTAACCGCCTGTAGCGATGACCACAGCATTGGCAGAGAAACGCTCCAGCTTGCCTGTCACGAGGTTCTTGGCAATGATGCCGCGAGCCTTGCCATCAATGATGACCACGTCGAGCATCTCGTAGCGGGTGTAGAGTTTCACCTTGCCAGCATTCACCTGAGCAGAGAGTGCGGAGTAAGCACCGAGCAGAAGCTGCTGACCGGTCTGGCCCTTAGCGTAGAAGGTACGAGATACCTGTGCACCACCGAATGAACGGTTAGCCAATGTGCCACCATACTCACGAGCGAAAGGAACACCCTGAGCTACGCACTGGTCGATGATGGAGTTAGACACCTCAGCCAGACGATACACGTTAGCCTCGCGAGCACGGTAGTCACCACCCTTCACGGTGTCGTAGAACAGACGATAAACAGAGTCACCGTCGTTCTGATAATTCTTGGCTGCATTGATACCACCCTGTGCAGCGATGGAGTGTGCACGACGGGGCGAGTCCTGAATGCAGAAATTGAGCACATTGAAGCCCATCTCACCGAGAGACGCGGCAGCCGAAGCACCTGCCAAACCCGTACCAACGACGATGACATCAAGCTTCAGCTTATTCTTTGGGTTCACCAGACGCTGGTGTGCTTTGTAGTTCGACCACTTCTCAGCAACTGGTCCCTCAGGAATTTTAGAATCTATATTGATTGCCATAAAGACCCCCTCCCCGCTCCCCCTGAAGGGGGAGAGTAGAATGTTAGTGGGGAGGCATTCTACTTTATGATGTTTTTAATTCTATTAGTTTTTATGATTGATAAAAAAGTAACCACTCCCTCCCTCACAGGGAGGGTGAGGGGAGGGTCTGCTTACATCCAGAAAGGAACTACTTTTCCGTCCATGCCACCAAGACAATCAGGGCATACAGCGAAAGCAATAACTACGATAGCGAACATGGCCATCACTACAGTTGACCAAATGTAACCGATGCACTTCCAACGGAGGAACCAAGTGTGACCGCTCCAGCCAAGTGTCTGCAGGGCTGACCAGAAACCGTGAGTGAGGTGGAACCAGATGGCTACAATCCAAACAAGGTAGAGAGCCGCGAAGACAGGATTAGAGAAAGTGTACTTAATCCAACCAAAACCATCTGTTGGAGAAAACTGACCATCAACACCGATAAGTTCAGCCCACATCATGTTAGCCCAGAAATCGTGAAGGTGAAGGATGAGACCCAGAAAGACGATGATGCCGAGCACCAGCATGTTCTGGCTTGCCCATTCCACAGCCTTTGGCTTATCGGTGATGGCATACTTGTTGTTGCCACGCGCCTTACGATTCTGGAATGTGAGGATAAAGGCGTAGATGATGTGAACGCACATCAGGGCAGCCAAAGCACAAGTAGCCGCAATGGCATACCAGTTGGAGCCGAGCAATTCACAAATCTGGTTGTACGCCTCCGCACTGAAGAGTGCCACTACGTTCATGCATCCATGGAACGTCAGGAAAAGGATAAGCGCCAAGCCAGATACCGACATGATCACTTTCCTTCCGATTGAAGAGTTACATAACCACATAAAATGTTTAAGAATTTAAGTTATTAATTATAGTTTTTTTTGTTTTTCGTAAGAAAGAATAACCGGAAAGACACAACACGCATCACATAAAGTACCGTTTGCTCTGCCCTGCCGAGACTCTGTCGAATAAAGTCAAATGCAAAAATACCTTTATTTTCCCAAATACCCAAAGCTTTTCAAGAAAATGTTTGTTTTTATGCCTCATTTTTCTCCCTCACCCTCTTTTTCCTCTTCTAAAAGCACGCTTTATTTAATATATAATGTATAAAAGGCACCTCGCCACTACATCTATTCTTTTTAGGGCATAATTTGTTTCATTGCAAGAACTGTGTGCGCACATAAAAAACACAGCTTTTGATGTGTGTGCGTACACAATTATTGACATAAATCAACAAAACACACGTTTTTCTTCGTTTTTCTGCATTTTTGTTGGTCACACTCTGAAAAGGTCGTAACTTTGCATCGTCAAAAGGAAAAAGAGCAAGTGAGCCCTCCCTTAGACAACAGACACAAAGATAAAAAATAAGGCAAACAGGTTAGTTTTTCTATCATATAGGTTTTGGTAAAGGTATTAGATTTAGGTTAGTAAAAGATTGTTATTTAGGAGTTAGGTCTTCGTGAGAAGCCCTCCTCCAATTTTTTTGAAACTTTCAGCCGCACGGCTACAACATATAAAGGTAAAAAGATTTAGTTAACAAGATTGGTTTAGTTAAACATTAAACAGTAATTATTAATTGATTTAAAGAAAGGAGATTGTTTTATGGAAACTATGACAATTATCGCAGTAGCGATCGTAGCAGTAGCAGCAATCGCAAGCAATGTTTCAATCTTCAAATAATTACGAGGTTGAACATCTCTGCAAAAAATTCCGTAAAAACTCAGTGCAATCGGGCACTTGAGTTTCCACCGGAGGAGAGAAGACAAACAAAGTAAAAACAAATATAATGAGGCGGTGAGTCCAGTTCGGATTTACCGCTTTCTTTTTGACCATGCCTTTATTCCAAATGCATTGTTTTCGTAAAAAATTCCACATCATTATACAAAAATCATTAAAAAAACACACTTTTTAAGGGATTGGGACAGATAATCAACGAAATAAACATTAACTTTGCATGATTTTGTGTACACCTGCGCTCGTCTGCTGGTCTGTATAGTTATGGGCTATCAGACATGGGAGTACAAGGAAACGATCATCATTATTAAATTAACAATCTAAAAATAAAAGGACAATGAAAAAAATTATGACTGTGGCGGCGGCTGTTGCAATGACTGCCATGACAATGGTTTCTTGCGATGGCGACAACAAAGCCGACCTCAAAGATGGTGTTGACTCACTCGCTTACGATCTTGGTGTATTCCAGTCCGAGGGTTTGAAGCAGTACATGGCACAACTTGGTGTTGATTCCGCTTACTACGACGATTTCTTCAAGGGAATGAAGGAAGGTGCCGTGAATGAAGCGGATCCCAAAAAGGAAGCCTACCTGAACGGTCTGGCTGTAGGTAAGGACATACAAGGCATGGCTAAGAATCTCGGTCATCAGGTATATGGTGAAGACACTACAAAGACCGTCAACGTGAAGACTGTCATCGCAGGTCTCATTGCAGGTTTGAAAGGCACCGATGGCCGTACTGCTGAGCAGGCATATCACGATTTCGATAAGAAATTGGAACCTATCCGTGAAGTACAACTCTTGAAAGACTTTGGTGACAACAAAGCAGCAGGTGAGAAGTATTTGGCTGAAAACAAGAAGAAAGAGGGTGTGAAGGTGACCAAAAGTGGTCTGCAGTATAAGGTGCTCGTAGAGGGCACAGGTGCACTGCCAACAGACTCCTCACAGATTCAGGTCAACTATGAAGGCAAACTCATAGACGGCACTGTATTTGACAGCAGTTACGAACGCAACATGCCATATACGGTTGACATGTCTAGGCCCCATGTTATTGAAGGTTGGATTGAAGCATTGAAGATGATGCCCGCTGGTTCAAAATGGGAAGTAACCATTCCACAAGAGTTAGGTTACGGTTCTCAGAATCAAGGTCCTATCAAGCCTTTCTCTACACTTATCTTCACGATTGAAGTGTTGAAATAATGACGTATTGAAGATATAGAAATCAGAGTATAGAGTTTGAAAAGATAAGAAAATGAAGAAGATACTCACACTTACTTTAGCAGCGTTTGCGATGGCAAACGCTGTTTTCGCACAGACAGAGGCTAAAGATGCCGCATGGGCTGCCAAAGAAGCTGCTAAGGCAAAGAAGGTGCAGGATGCTGCTGACCTGAAAGCCTTTAAGGAGAAGCAGAAGGCAGAACTTGCCGCTTTCATCGAAGCACAGAAGAGTGGCAAAAAGGCAACCAACACCATAAACTTCGAAAAGCCCGCCATTACAAATGCCGACGAAGAACTGGCTTACCTTTTTGGCATTGCCCAATCAAATGGTTTGAAAGAATATGCCACCCAGCAGTTTGGTGTGGACGAGGAGTATCTGGGCAAGTTTGCAGAAAGCCTTCTCAATCGTGCCAATGGCGGTCCCACCGACAAAGAGGCTACGGCTTTGAGCGCAGGTGCCCAGATTGGTGAAAGAATCGTAGATATGACCAAGCAGTTCTCTGCAGATTACTACACCCCCGATGAGGGAAAGAGTGTCAATCCCTCCATCGTAGCAAGTGGCATCGTGGCTGGCTTGCTCGGCCAGAACGATATTCCTGTTGATAGCGCTTCAAGAGTGTTCCAAACACGCATGAAAGAACGTCAGGCAGCCAACAATGAAAAATACCGCGTGGCAGGTGAGAAGTTCCTTGATGAGAACCGTACCAAACCCGGTGTAGTTAGTACAGCCAGCGGTCTTCAGTACAAGATTATCACACAAGGCACTGGCGACAAACCTAAAGCCGATCAAAAGGTAACGGTTGACTACGAGGGACGCCTTATCGATGGCACCGTGTTTGACAGCAGTTATAAGCGAGGAACACCAGCCACCTTCGGGGTTAATCAAGTCATTCCAGGTTGGACAGAAGCCCTGCAACTGATGCCCATGGGCTCGAAGTGGGAACTTTACATCCCTTATCAATTGGGATACGGTGAGCGTGGGGCAGGCGACAACATCAAGCCTTACTCAGCCCTCATCTTCACTGTCGAATTGAAAGGAATTGAATAACCAGCCCATGCGCTGGGCGAATTTCATCATAAACGTCCATATATGAAAAAGTACAATATCATCAACAACGTGGTCGGTTGGGTAGTGTTCGCCATTGCAGCATTCACCTACTGTTCCACCATTGAACCCACGGCAAGTTTTTGGGACTGCCCTGAGTTTATTACCACTGCCTATAAGTTGGAAGTGGGCCACCCACCTGGCGCACCCTTCTTCATGCTCTTCGGCAATTTATTCTCCCTTTTTGCCAGCGATGCCTCGCAAGTCGCAAAAATGATCAACACCATGAGTGCACTGCTCAGTGCCGGATGTATCCTCTTCCTCTTCTGGAGTGTGACCCATCTGGCAAAGAAATTGTTGATCAAAGACGAGGAGATTCCCACCGCCGGGCAGATTCTTGCTGTCATGGGCAGCGGTATTGCCGGCGCACTCATCTACACATGGTCTGACACCTTCTGGTTTTCAGCCGTTGAAGGTGAGGTGTATGCTTTTTCCAGTTTTTTCACTGCACTGGTGTTCTGGCTCATTCTCAAGTGGGAAGACAATGCTGACGCACCCCATTCTGACCGTTGGCTGGTATTCATTGCCTACTTGGTGGGACTTTCCATCGGTGTCCACTTGCTGAACCTCCTTTGTATTCCTGCCATCGTGCTCGTCTATTACTATAAGATGAGCAAGAACCCGACTGGCAAAGGGTCGCTCATCGTGTTGGGTGTTTCAGTCATCATCGTGGCTGCCGTACTTTATGGTATTGTGCCTGGTATCGTGAAAATTGGAGGATGGTTTGAGTTGCTGTTTGTCAACACATTGGGCATGCCTTATAATATCGGACTTTACATCTACCTCACACTTCTGGCCATTGCACTTGTCTGGGCATTGCGGGAGACCACTCAAGCCAAAAGCGAGAACCGTATGTATGTTTCGTTCATTGTCTGCACTGCACTCCTCGGCATCCCATTCTATGGACATGGTGTGGCATCTGTTGTGATTGGCATCATCGTGCTGAGCATCATTGCCAGTGTGCTTTTCTTCACCAAGAAAGCCACTCCACGTATCCTCAACACTGCCATTCTCTGCATGACGCTGATGACAGTGGGTTACAGTTCCTATGCTGTCATCGTCATCCGTTCCACAGCCAATCCTCCTATGGACCAGAACTCTCCAGAGGATGTGTTCACGCTGGGTGAATACTTAGGTCGTGAACAATATGGTGAACGCCCCCTCTTCTTTGGTCAGACATACAAGTCACAGCCTGAAATCAAAGACAATGGTGATGGTTATCTCGCTTATGCCACCGAGAAGGGGGCACCCGTCTATCAGCGCAAGGACAAGGAAAACGAGAACGAGAAGGATGAATATGTAAAAATTCGTGATAAGTTCTCGCTCAAGTACCCCTCAGACCAGTGTATGCTCTTCCCTCGTATCTATAGCGACGATGCACAACATGTACGCGCCTACGAATCATGGCTGGGCAATGTAAGTTACCACTCTGTTGAATATCGAATCCCTGGACGTGAATCCCAAACTATTGAGATTCCAAGCCAAATAGATAATATCCGCTTCTTCCTCTCTTATCAGATGAACTGGATGTACTGGCGTTACTTCATGTGGAACTTTGCCGGTCGTCAGAACGACATTCAGGGTAATGGCGAACTTGAGCATGGTAACTGGCTTTCAGGCTTTGATTGGCTTGACAATATGCGTTTGGGCAATCAAGACTTGCTCCCTTCCGACCTCAAAGAGAACAAAGGACACAACGTCTTCTTCTGTCTGCCACTCATTCTGGGTCTGCTTGGCTTCTTCTGGCAAGCCTTCCGCGACCGCAAGGGCATCCAGCAGTTCTGGGTCGTGTTCTTCCTGTTCTTCATGACAGGTATCGCCATTGTCATCTACCTGAATCAGACCCCACTTCAGCCCCGTGAGCGTGACTATGCCTATGCAGGCTCATTCTATGCATTCGCCATGTGGTGCGGACTTGGTATCGCTGCCATCTACGACCTGTTGGGCAAGTGGCTTGGCAAGAAGATGGAGAAACGCATGGCAAGCATCATTGCCGGTGCTGTAGGTCTTGTACCTGCAATAGCTGTGCCCTTGCAGATGGTTAGCCAGACATGGGACGACCACGACCGCTCTGATCGCTACATGTGCCGAGATTTCGGACTGAACTATCTTGAAACCATCCCACATGATGGTGTCATTTACACCAATGGTGACAACGATACCTTCCCACTTTGGTACAACGAAGATACAGAGGGGAAACGCACTGATGTACGTGTGTGCAACCTTTCCTATCTCCAAACCGACTGGTACATTGACCAGATGAAGCGTCCAGCCTTCTCGGGTGAAGGTCAGTCAAGCCCACTCCCAATCTCATGGAAACGCTACCAATACACGGCTGGTAAACAAGAGATGACGGATATTAATCCTGAAGTGAACATCGGTGGCGGCGTTTTGAGCATGAAAGACCTTGTCAGGGAAGTGGCGGCACAGGATTCCGCTCTTGCCAAACGTCTGTGGGGCGACGACCCATTTGAGCTGAAGACAGCCATCCAGAAGTTCCTATTGAAGAACTATGAAGGTCTGTCGGAAAGTGACAAGGAATTGGTGGCATCACTTCCTGCTTGTCTGCCCAGCGACACATTGTATGTGACCGTTGATAAGGAAGCGGTTCGTCGTTCAGGCATGATGATTCCGACCGACACGTTAGGCAACGAGGTCATTCCTGACCAGATGGTCATCAGCCTTAAGGGACAGGATCGTGTGTCAAAGAGTTTCATCATGATGCTGGAGATGATTGCACAGAGCAATTTCTCACGCCCACTCTATATGTCCACCACTGTCGGTTCCAGCAACTACGGTAACCTGTGGCGACACTTCATTCAGGAAGGCATGGCATGGCGCATCAGCCCCTTCACCTTCGAGGAGAACGGCATGTCCTATGGTATTGTCCACACCGTCATCGACACCGACAAGGCTTATGAGAACATGATGAACAAATACCGCTATGGCAACCTGAGCCAGCCAGGTCTCTACATCGACGAGACCACCATGCGCATGTGCTTCACGCACCGTCGTTGGTTTGCTAACCTCATCACCAATCTTGTGAAAGAGGGCAAAAAAGACATGGCACTCAAGGCACTTGACAAGTGCGAGAAGGAAATCCCGTCCTACAATGTGCCACACGACATCAGCAGTGCTTCGCTTGACATAGCCGATGCATTTATCGAATGCGGCAAACCCGAAAGGGCTGTCCCCATCCTCGAGCAAATCGAGAAGCATTCCAAGGAATACATCAAGTGGTATTTGTCATTGAGCAACGTCTATTTTGCGAGCAGCGTCCGTGACTGCCATCAGGAGGTCTATGCTTTGGCAACGATTCAGGACTATTACAACAAAATCTCTCAATCAAATGCCACTAAAGCAGCTGATTACGGTAAGAAGGCAATAAAGATGGACAGCGAAATCCAAGCACTGTACAGCGCCTTCATGTCGAAATGCGAGAACGCTGGCATACAACTACAATAATGTACCATTTGACCATTTACAACGTACAATGTAGGCTAACGCGATGTGCGCATCCCGAAAAGTAAATTGTACATTGTAAATGGTCAGATAGTAAATGAAAAGATGATCATCGAACAACCCACCAAATGGCTGCGTTGGCTCTATCCCAGCGCCATCTGGAGAATGAATCCGATGGAGAAGGCAGTCTATCTGACCTTCGACGACGGACCCATCCCCGAATCGACCCCATGGCTCATCGAGACGCTCGACCGCTATGGTGTCAAAGCCACCTTCTTCATGGTGGGTGACAACGTGCGGAAATACCCTCATCTGTTCGAACTCATCCGTTCCCACGGGCATCGTCTGGGCAACCACACCTTCAACCACATCGGTGGACTTCTGGTGGGCAGCAGCCGCTACCTGCGCAATGCCAACGAAGCTGACAAACTTATCCACTCAAACCTCTTCCGTCCTCCCCGTGGATGGATGCGCAACGCCCAATACATCAGCCTGCGCCGCCACTACACCATCATCATGTGGGACCTTGTCACACGCGACTACTCCTGCCGCCTCACAGCCGAAGAAGTGTTCGAGAATGTGAAACGATACACCCGCAACGGTTCCATCATCACTTTCCACGACTCCCTCCGCAGCATCGACAAACTGAAGAAGATACTGCCACAATGCATCGAATGGCTCCGCGACGAAGGCTATGAATTCAAAGTCTTCGACGAAAATCTTCACCATTCACGCCATCTAAAATAGACCTTAGTCGCTCAAGTGCCTGACAAAAGATGGGGGACTTCGCATGCCCTTCTTCAAGGGCGCACCGTGCATCTCCTATTTCACACACCGTGCACAAAATATTACGGGCACTCAGCGCATATCATTTGCGCTGAGTGCCCGTCTTTATCGATTTTAGAATGCTTACTTATCTGTCTTTGCTTATTCGTCCTCGGCGAGGATGATTTTTGCCTTGCCACCTTTCTGGATTTTCTCTTCCGGCTTGTCTGTCACACAGATAGGTACCTCCTTCTTGATGCTCTGGTCGAGCGAGATGAGCGTCTCGGTGGAATCGACACCAGTGATGCCTTGTATCTTACGGTTGAGAAGATCCATGAGTTGCTCGTTGTCACGTGCATAGAGTTTCACGAGCATGGTGTATGGCCCTGTGGTGTAGTGACATTCCACAATCTCGGGAATCTTGTTTAGTTCATTCACCACACGTTCATACATAGAACCCTTCTCCAGACGGATGCCCACATAGGTACAAGTCTTGTAGCCGAGACTCTTGGGGTTGATGACGTAGCCCGAACCCACGATAACATTGGTATCAATCAGACGCTGAACACGCTGATGGATGGCTGCCCGTGATACACCGCAAACGGCAGCAACATCCTTGAAGGGAATACGGGCATTGGCGGAGATAATCTCCATAATCTGCTTGTCAAGTTTATCTATCTTTTCCATTGTTTGAGGAAGTTATCAGTTGTCCTTTTTTCTTATTTGATGAATATATGAAAAACAAATTGTAAACAAAAGTAGGTCTTTTTTTTCTATTTGTCAAAGAAAAAGAGAAAAAAATGCAGAAAAAGATAAAAAATAGTATAAATGTGCTAACCAATGTGAAAAGAATATACTATTTTTGCATAAAATAAAGAGAAAGATATGAAAACCTTAGTGTTCGCCAGCAACAATGCACACAAGTTGGAAGAGATACGTGCCATTCTTGGCAACAAATTTGACGTGAAAAGCCTGAAGGACATCGGCTGCAACGTGGACATTCCAGAAACAGGAACGACCTTTCGCGAGAATGCCCTACAGAAGGCTCGCTACGTGAAGGAACATTTCGGCTTCGATTGCTTTGCCGACGATTCAGGTCTGCAAGTGGAAGCATTAGGTGGAGAGCCTGGTGTGTATTCAGCACGTTATGCTGTAAAGAATGGTCGTCAGGTAACTGCTGGCAACAAGGACGATGCCAATATGGATGTGCTGCTTGAGAAACTGGCAGGGGAAGAGAACCGAAAGGCCTGTTTCCGCACGTGCATGGCTTTGATTTACGAGGGGGAGACACACTTCTTCGACGGAGTTGTCGAGGGACACATCATCACGGAGAAACGTGGCGATGGAGGTTTCGGTTACGATCCCCTTTTTGTACCTGATGGCTATGAAAAGACCTTTGCCGAAATGGGCAATGAGGTGAAAAATAACATCAGTCACCGTGCAAAAGCAGTGGAAAAACTGGCAGAGTTTCTATTTTTCAATTAAAATGCGTACCTTTGCACCTGCTAAATCATCAAAAATGAAGAAAATACTATATTTTGTAGCATTGGCTCTGTTGCTGGCAGGTTGTAAGGAAAAGAAGGTGGAGGTGGCTGATTACGTGTCGCCGGCACCTGTTTTTTGTGAAGATTCTGCTTATGCATATGTAGCAGAACAATGTGCATTCGGTCCACGTGTGATGAACTCTGCGGCACACGATTCATGCGGTGAATATATTGCCCAGAAATTCAAGAGTTTTGGAGCAGTGGTGTATGACCAATTTGCCGACTCAAAACTCTACGATGGCACCCCCATCAAGATGCGCAACATCATCGCATCCTACAATCCCGAAGCAGCAGAACGAATCTTGATTGCAGGGCATTGGGACAGTCGTCAATGGGCAGACAATGACCCCGATGAAGCAAATCACAACACCCCGATTGACGGTGCCAACGATGGCGGCAGTTCCATTGGCGTGATGTTGGAGATAGCACGTCAGTTGCAGTTGGCAAACGATTCCAGCCAAGTGAAGATAGGTGTGGATTTCATCTGTTGGGATGCAGAAGACAGCGGAGAAGGTGGTGGCAGCAACAACGCAAGCAGTTGGTGCTTAGGCAGCCAGTACTGGTCAGGCAAGCGCCATGTGGAAGGCTACACAGCACGCTATGGCATCAACCTCGACATGGTGGGAGGCAGCAACACCGTCTTCTATCGTGAGCAGTATTCCATGAGTTATGCACCCTCCATCGTAGACAAAGTGTGGGGTGCAGCCGGACGCATCGGATATGGCAAATATTTCAGTTACGACCAAGAAGGCGGCTACATCACAGACGACCACCTGCAAGTGAACCAAGGTGGCATTCCCTGTATAGACGTGATTGGTTCCGACACACAAAATGGAGGATTCCCCAGCACTTGGCACACCTTGGACGACAATATCAAGAACATCAACAAAGAAACACTGAAGGCAGTGGGACAAACCATGCTGGAAGTGATATGGACTGAACAATGACGATAGAAGAAATACAACAGGAGGTCATCGAAGAGTTTGAAGGTTTCGATGATTGGATGGACAAATACCAGATGCTCATCGACTTAGGAAGTGAACAAGAACCGCTGCCCGAACAATACAAAGTGGAGAGCAACCTCATTGATGGTTGCCAGAGCAGAGTTTGGTTGCAGGCAGACCTCACACCCGAAGGGAAGATTCACTTCCAGGCAGAGAGTGATGCACTCATCGTGAAGGGCATAGTCACCCTGCTCATCCGTGTGTTGGACAACCAGACACCCGACGACATCTTGAATGCCAACCTCCATTTCATAGAAGACATCGGTTTGAAGGAACACCTTTCCCCCACACGCAGCAACGGGCTTTTGGCCATGCTGAAGCAGATGAAACTCTATGCGATGGCATTCAAGGCAAAAAACAACAGTTAATGAAAGAATTCTTCAACCAGATGGGCAAATACTTTGCCCGTTACAAAGGATACATTGCAGGAACGTTTGCCATGAATATCTTGGCAGCACTCTTCAACGTATTCTCCTTCTCCATCCTGTTGCCGATTCTGCAAATCCTCTTCAAGGTGAATACAGAGCGGTACGAACTGGTGGACTGGAGCACATGCAATGTGGACAATCTGGTGGAGGTGATGACAAACAACGGCTACTACTACTCGCAATGTCTGGTCGACACCTATGGTCCTGCCACAACGCTTCTGGTGTTGGGCATTGTGCTTGCCAGCCTCACCTTGCTGAAGACCGCCACCTATTTTGGCGGTTCAGCCTGTCTGATGCCCCTCCGCACAGGCATCATCCGCGACGTCCGCGCCGACATCTACAAGAAGATTCTTTCCCTGCCGCTTTCCTTCTTCTCCGAGGAGCGGAAAGGCGACATCTTGGCACGCGTCTCGACCGATGTGAATGAGATTGACAGCAGCATCACTTCATCGCTCGACATGATCATCAAGAACCCCATCTTCATTTTGGTCTATGTAGGAACGATGTTTGCCATGAGTTGGCAACTCACACTTTTCACCCTGCTGGTAGTGCCTCTGCTGGCAGGCGGCATCGGGCGTATCGGCAAGAAACTCAAGCAGAACTCCCTTTATGCCCAATCGAAATGGAGCGATGGCATCAGTCAGATAGAGGAAACCCTCGGAGGACTCCGCATCATCAAGGCCTTCATTGCAGAAAAAAAGATGGAAGACCGCTTCACGGCAGTGAACAACGAGTTCCGCAATGCCTCCATGAAAGTGGCGATACGTCAGTCGGCTGCCCATCCCGTCAGCGAGTTCTTGGGCACCTGCATGATAGTCATTGTCCTCTGGTTTGGCGGCTATCTCATCTTCTCAGGCAGCAGCCCCATCGACGCCAGCGGATTCATCTACTATCTGGTCATTCTCTACACCACCTTGCAGCCCATCAAAGACCTCTCCAAAGCAGGCTACAGCATTCAGAAAGGACTTGCCTCGTTGGAGCGCATCAACAAGATTCTCAATGCAGAGAACAATATCAAGGAAGTGGCTGAACCCAAGCAGATAGAGGCTCTCAACGACTCCATACAGTTGGAGCATGTGCATTTCTCCTACAACGAAGGTCATGAGATTCTTCACGACATCAATCTCACCATCAAGAAGGGTCAAACCATCGCGTTGGTGGGGCAATCAGGGTCAGGCAAGAGCACACTCGTTGACCTCATTCCACGCTACCACGATGTCACCTCAGGTACCATCAAGATAGATGGAGAAGATGTGCGCAACCTCTCCCTCCATTCGCTGCGAGGCTTAATAGGCAATGTCAATCAGGAAGCCATCCTGTTTAATGATACCATCTTCAACAACATCGCCTTTGGAGTGGAAAGTGCCACACAGGAACAGGTGGAGGCTGCCGCAAAAATCGCCAATGCACACGACTTCATCATGGAGATGGAACAAGGCTACCAAACCAATGTAGGCGACCGAGGCGGAAGGCTTTCAGGCGGTCAGCGCCAACGCATTTCCATAGCACGAGCCATCCTGAAGAATCCTCCCATACTGATTCTCGACGAAGCCACCTCCGCGCTCGACACAGAGAGTGAGCGCCTGGTGCAGGATGCGTTGGAAAAACTCATGAAATCACGCACCACCATTGCCATCGCACACCGTCTTTCCACCATCAAAAACGCTAACGAGATCTATGTGCTCCATGAAGGAAAGATTGTGGAATGCGGCACGCATGAAGAACTGATTGAGCAGGATGGCTACTACAAGAAACTGAACGACATGCAGGCGTTGTAAATTTACAATTTAACGATTTACAATGTACAATTTATTTTTCCATTTACCATGCGGAATGTTCCATATGAAGTGAAAAACTAAAAGTGAAAAATCTAAGTTAACGTCAGTTCGATGAATTCCAACAAAAATAATTTATGACTCAAATTTCGGATATATTTTTACAACGGATTGCACGGATTATACGGATTTTTCGTCGCAAGAGGCGACGATGGCCGGATGCAGAACAATCCGAATGGCAGGAGCCGCCGAGGCTCAAAAATCCGTATAATCCGTGCAATCCGTTGTGGAAAAACACTTCCGAAACTTTAGCTCGACGAAGTCAAACTTAAATTTATGAGAAATTGGCTACGCCGAGCTGAAGGTTCGTGGCTAATTCATGATAAGTAGGTGAACAAGAATAGTTTATATGATGCGGCAAGCCGCATTTTTCTCAGACAATAATTACCAATAATTTCCAAAAATTGGTTCCAATAATAATTATTGGATAAAATTATCGTCAATTATTGGAAATTATTGTCCGAGAAAACAAGCCGCTTGCGGCGAAAAGAAGAGACATCATTGTATAAGATAATTTTGTGTGGTTACTTAATTTATGTTCAAACTAAAACACGAACCTTTAGCTCGGCGTAGCCAATTAATCACGAACCTTCAGCTCGGCGTAGCCAATTTTTCATGAATTTAATTATTTGTGGTTTTCGTCGAATTCACGTTAAGTTAATTGCCATGCGGAATGTTCCATATGAACAAAGTAACTTAGATTTTTCACTTTTAGTTTTTCACTTTTCACTTGTGCACCAGCCTGTATCTCGCACCTCCAAGCGCTTTTACAACCCCCTTCATCTCCAAATCAAAAAGAATCATGCTGGCACGTGAGTAAGGGATGTTGGCATCAATGGCAATCTGATTGATGTGCTTGTCATCCACATCCTTGAGCGTGTTCACCAACATACGTTCCTCATCGGTAAGGTCAGGGAAAAGTTCTTGTTGCACAACCTTCTTTTTGGACGTTTGTGCCAACGGATTCTCCCAACCCATCGCATCAAGAAAGTCGGCAGCACAAGTGAGCAAGGTTGCCTGTTGCTTACGGATGAGATTATTACATCCTCTGCTGTATTCGTCATACACCCGTCCCGGAAAGGCAAACACATCACGGTTGTATTCCATCGCCAATTCGGCAGTGATGAGGGAACCACCCCGTTCCGAACTCTCCACCACAATGCAAGCATCGCACAAGCCAGCCACAATGCGGTTGCGACGCACAAAATTCCCCTTCTCAATTTGCGTGCGAAGGGGATATTCCGTCAACAGCCCTCCTTGCCGATGCACCATGTCTGCTGCCACTTGTCGGTGCATCGAAGGGTAAATAGTGTCCAACCCATGAGCCAACACACCCACCGTTGACATACCATTGTCGAGAGCCGCACGATGGGCACACACATCAATGCCGTATGCCAGTCCGCTCACAATCAGCGTGTCAGGGTAGTAGCGTTTCAAGTCAGCAATAAAATTGTTGCACACCTCACGCCCATACTCCGAACACTTCCGAGTGCCCACAATGCTGACGATGCGCCGACCGTTCAGATTGGCATTGCCGCAACAATAAAGCACCAACGGAGCATCCTCACACTCCCTCAGCCGTTGCGGATAATCCTCGTCATTCAACGTGAGCACCCTCAACTTCTTCTGCTCAACAGACTTCATCTCCTCCTCCGCAAGCCTCAACGCCTCATCCGTGCTGTCAAAAGCCGCCACCAGTCGTTCACTGGCATCAGGAATGAGGCTCACAATATCCCTCCGATGGGCAAACACCTCACTCGCCGACCCCATTGCGTCCATCAGTGTACGGGCATTCAGCAGACTCAAACCCTTCAGTTTGGTCAGCGCAATGGAAGAAACGATTTCTTGTGTGTTCATGAAAACCTTTACCTTAACTCTCAACTCTCAACTGTCAACTGTCAACTCTCAACTGTCAACTCCAACCCCAACCCCAACCCTAACTTCTCTCCCCTAAACAGGAGAGTTGGAGGGGTCTTATCATTTGGAGGGGTCTTTAACCCGAATCGGTCATTAGGCCACTTCGTGGCTCTGTCGTAAAACAAATTTGAATAATTATCATAATTTCACCCACTAATTTCTATAATTATGATAATTTGTGGATAAAATTATTTTAATTATG
>Ga0256405_10001699_pt1 | contig 57619 bp, 47 predicted proteins | sample RumenRJG_02DNA_FD_189096 | JGI IMG/M metagenome (GOLD analysis project Ga0256405, IMG submission 189096) | Bovine rumen microbial communities from Lethbridge, Alberta, Canada - RJG_02 | ecosystem: Host-associated > Mammals > Digestive system > Stomach > Rumen | place: Canada: Alberta... | reverse complement strand
TATTAGCCGTTTGCAAAAAGAGTATCCTGCCTTGACCGAATCGGATATGCAGTTTGCTATTCTCTCTATCATCGGTGCTTCGGACATTGATATGTCCATCGTGCTCAACGTACAAAAACAGACGATTTATCACCGAAGACAAATCGTCCGTAAGCATGTGGATCCACAGATAGAGGATATCGACGCATGGTTACGCAAATACGTCTTAACGGTCTGAACACTTTCTGATTTCATCGAAGGTGTAACCGCGTTGGGAGAGAAAACGGAGACGTTTGTCTTCGGAGTCGGCAGAACGGGAACGAATGAGTTTGCGCAAATTGCCAAAGTACGCGATTTCATCGATACTTTTCAGCGCTTGAGAGATCTCTGATTCAGGGAGTTGGAGGGCACGTAGACCTGCTTGGATCTTCAGTTGTCCCCAAGACTGATACTCGACCTTATCATGCACATAGGCGGCACAGAAACGGCTATCATTGAGAAAGCCATTAGAATAGAGACTTTCCTCGATGAAATCGAATAAATCCGAGGGTGTACTCCACTCGTATAACTTACGCCGCACGTCGGCAGCACAGTGCTCCGCTTTTGCACAATAAGACTCCGCTTTATGAAGCCATTCTTCCTTCGATAATTCTCGGTTTACCATAGATATCTTTCGTTATTTGTATATCGGCATAGCCTAATCCGCTCAGCATCTCGGATAGCTCGGTTGCATAGGCTTCGTTGATTTCGAAAAATAAGCCCCTTTCCCGACCTTTCCCCTTAAGGGGCAAGGAGAATAACTCTGCGATGCGGCGGTAGAAGAGCAAGGGATCGGAGTCGGGAACAAAGAGTGCCGTAGAGGGTTCATAGTCCAAAACATTCGGTCTCATCGATACTTTTTCGCTCTCACAGATATAGGGAGGATTGGAAACGACGATATTTACCATTGGGTCATTTACCATTTCATTTACCATTTGGTCATTTACCATGTACCATTTATTGAGATATTTGGTCATTTGGTCAGAGAGGATATTTGCTACTTCGAAATGCACATCGACATTATTGCGGCGGGCATTCTCTCTCGCTACTTCGATGGCTTCGGGGGAAATGTCTATACCGGTCACAGACCATTCGGGATGCGCTTTCTTGAGGGAGATAGCTATACAACCGGAACCGGTGCCGATGTCAAGGACATTTACCATTTGGTCATTTACCATTTTCTCATTTATACGTTCTACAAATTCGGCAGTTTCGGGACGGGGAATGAGGGTCGAAGGAGTGACCTTAAGATCTAATCCGTTCCATAAAGTATGCCCAAAGATGTACTGAATTGGCTCAAAATGCAATAATCTTTCGATTATTGTCTCGATTTCTTGCATATGTGAAGAAAAATTTGTACCTTTGCACCCAAATTGCAATTCGGTACGACTCAGACCGGTCAGTTCCTCCGCAATCCACCAAGCTAACGCATTGGCTTCATCTGCCGGATAACACGGCAAAAGACGAGATTGAATAGCGGATATTTGAGATTGGAGATTGGACATATACTAATTTTCAAATTCGCTGCAAAATTACAACAAAAAAATCAAATAAACAAATTTTGGTGAATAATTACGAAAAATATATTGCACATTGCATCGAAATCGCCCGACGAGGGGAGTATTTCGTAGCACCGAACCCTATGGTCGGGGCAGTTTTAACAGCCCCCTCCGACTCGCCCATAGAGGGGGAGAGAATCATCGCGGAAGGATGGCACGAACGGTTCGGAGAGGGTCATGCGGAAGTGAACTGCTTTAAGAGCCTCGAGAAATCGAATTATCGCGATATCGATATATCGAAATGTACGCTCTTTGTGTCTTTAGAGCCGTGTAGTCATTACGGGAAAACCCCTCCTTGCGCGAAACTGATCATCGAAAAAGGCGTAGGACGTGTGGTAGTCGGGATGTTAGACCCGAACCCGCTGGTAGCAGGCAAAGGGGTGCAGATGTTAAGGGATGCCGGAATCGAAGTGGTGGTAGGCGTATTGGAGAAAGAATGCCGCGAGTTGAACAAACGATTCCTTTGTCTGCACGAGAAAAAAAGACCTTACGTCACGCTCAAATGGGCACAGACAGCGGACGGGTTCATTGATCGCAAGCGTCAAATCTCAAATCTCAAATCTCAAATCTCAAATATGCACCTCAATGGTGCATTGACGATATCGACACCGGAGACGAAGAAACTGGTGCATAAGATGCGAGCAGAGAACATGGCGATCATGGTAGGTACCAACACCGTGCTGATGGATAACCCGAGACTGCTCAATACCCATTGGGAAGGAAGAAACCCTATTCGTGTGACCCTCGACCGTCATCACCGCATACCGGATGACGCAAGGATTTGGGGAGGAGGAGCTTCGGATTACCCCGGAATAGATCCTGTAATCGTGTATAGAGAGCGGACAGATTGGCCGTATATTTTGGAGGATTTGGCGAAGCGGAATATCCATTCGATCCTCGTAGAAGGCGGCACAACACTTTTGGCACATATATTGCAGACCGGTATATGGGACGAGATACATGTAGAGGTAGCACCCGACCTGAAGATCGGCGAAGGAGTACCGGCACCGAAGATTGATTTACCCGATGACTTCGAGACTTTTGACGGAAATAGACTATACACTTTAAAGGTGAAAAGTGAAAGGTAAAAATTGAAAACTATAGTAGTATGCAAAAGAATATTTTTATTACCCTCTTATGCGTTCTGATTGCCTTGCCGAGCATGGCAGAGGACGTAGTGTACATCACCACGGAGCAGTTCCGTGCGCGTGTCTTTGATTATAAGGCAGAGAAAGATTGGAAGTACAAAGGCGATAAGCCTTGCGTCATTGATTTCTACACCACTTGGTGCGGTCCCTGTAAACGTCTTGCTCCGATCATGGAGGAGATGAGTCAGAAATACTGCGACCAAGTGACGTTCTACAAAGCCGACACCGAGCGTGAACGCGAGTTGGCGTACGTGTTCAATATCAGCTCTATTCCGCAGGTATTATACATACCTGTTGAGGGCAAGCCGATGTTGCTCAAAGGACTGTACCCCAAGGAGGAGATTGTGAAGATCATTGATGAGTTTTTGTTAGGAAACAAGGAATAAGATGCACGTTGAGTTTATCCTTTTGATCTTGTCGCTGCTGTTCTTTATCAGTATCTTTGCGGACAAGATCGGTTATAAATACGGAGTCCCTGCCCTGCTGCTGTTCTTGGTAGTGGGTGTTATCTTCGGTTCGAACACAACCGCTTCGGTGTTAGGCACTAACTCATTGGAGATAGACACCGACACCGCACAAGCCTTGAGTACCGTAGCGATGTGTATCATCCTTTTCACCGGCGGTTTGGAGACCAAGCTGAATGACATCCGTTCGGTATTGCTGCCCGGTATCACCTTAGCTACCCTCGGTGTGCTGCTGACTTGCGCTATCACGGGCGTGATTATCTATTATATCTTCAGTTGGCTTAATGCCGTGGTGACAGTCTCTATCTGGTTAGCGCTGCTGATGGCGGCTACGATGTCGAGTACCGACAGTGCAAGTGTTTTCTCCGTTCTCCGTACCAACGGCATCGGTCTGAAGCATAACCTGCGCCCTTTGCTTGAGTTGGAATCCGGTGCCAATGACCCGATGGCGTACGTGCTGACCACCACCCTCATCGGAGTAGTACTGAGTGCCAACACGTTCGTGGGTTTGACCCGTCCCGTTGATTCGCTGCCGATCATTCAGACGATCGTCGTTCAGTTAGTGATGGGTACCGTGCTCGGTTTGGCTTTCGGTGAAGGCTTGGTGCAGCTCATGCGCCGTGTCAAACTCGGCAACGAATCGCTATACCCCGTGATGATCCTAACGGCTTGTATCTTCATCTTCTCCATCACGTACTACCTCGAAGGTAACACCTACCTCGCCGTGTACGTAGGCGGTTTGATCATCGGTAATAATAAGTTCACCCGCAAAAGGCAGACCAAGTCGTTCTTCAACGGTCTGACTTGGCTCAGTCAGTTGGCTATGTTCCTGATGCTTGGACTGATGGTAGATCCGGCTGAACTGTTCCGTTACAGCGTATGGATCCCCTGTCTGATCATCAGTATCGTGATGATCTTTATCTCCCGTCCGTTAGCTGTGTGGCTGTGTATGCTGCCTTTCCGCCGTCAGTTCGGACAAAGAGACCGTATCATGCTCAGCTGGGTAGGACTCAAAGGTGCCGTGCCGATCATCTTCGCCATCATGTGCAAAGCCAATGGTATTCCTTATGCAGATCTAATCTTCAATGTGGTCTTCCTCTGCACGATCGTCTCGCTGCTGATACAAGGCACTACCCTTACGACGATGGCTAAGAAATTAGCGTTGGACACCCCCGGACGAGAATCGCGTTCGTTGGAGCATTTCGATCTGGATCTGCCGGACGAGATTCAGTCTTCGGCACGGGAGGTAGAGGTGACAGATCATTTGTTATCCAAAGGAAACACCCCTCGCGAGATAGATCTACCGCCTCACACGCTCATCGTGATGGTACGTCGGGGAGAGGATTTCTTCGTGCCGACCGGTTCAAGTGAACTGCAGGCAGGCGACCAACTGCTCGTCATCAGCGATACCGACGCCGAAGCTACCTACAAACAGATGACCAATGAAGCGGAGGAAGATGCACTCTGGAGAGCAGAGATGCGCGAAAAGATCCGCAAACGGTTCAGCCGTCTTTTCCAGCGGAAGCGCAAGGAGAAGGACGTTCCTCAACCCTAAAAACGAAAATAGTAAATCACCAATATGACCAAAACAATCATTTTTTTAACCGGCGCAACAGGCACTATGGGCTTCGCCGGAATGACGGAGATACTGCGTTACCCTGAGAGGTACGAACTCCGTGTGTTGGCTCGTCCGAGCAAGAAAAACAAAGAGCTCTTGGCTCCTATCGCTGCTTCGCACCCGTCTCTAACGGTTATATGGGGCGATCTGACCAACTACAACGATGTGCTCCAAGGCGTGAAAGACGCGGACATCGTCTTACACGTAGGTGGTATGGTTTCGCCACAAGCGGACTATCGTCCGAAAGCTACTCTGCGCACGAATATCTCCGCCGCAGAGAACATCACCAAAGCAGTCTTGGCACAGCCCGAAGAGAAGCAACCGAAAGTGGTCTATATCGGTTCGGTAGCGCAAATGGGTGATCGTCGCGAACCGCTCCATTGGGGACGCGCAGGTGATCCGATATGTGTCTCGGCATACGACCACTACGGTCTGACCAAAGTCTTGGCAGAGCGTATCATCACCGACTCGGGCATCAAGACGTGGGTGTCGCTCCGTCAGTCGGGTATCCTCTATCCTGCTATTCTCAAGAACTATGACCCTATCATGTTCCATGTTCCTATCCGCGGTGTACTGGAATGGGCCACGGTAGAGGACAGCGGTCGATTACTGGAAAGAGTCTGCCGTCCGGAGGTGCCGAAAGAGTTCTGGTGCAACTACTACAACATCGGTTCCGGTGCCGAGTACAGACTCTCGAACTACGAGTTCGAATGTCTGCTGCTTGACGCTATCGGTTGCCCCAAACCCGAACAGATCTTCAACGCCAATTGGTTCACTACCCGTAATTTCCACGGAATGTGGTACATCGACGGCGATAAGTTGGAGAACTATCTCCATTTCCGCGCCAACGTACCGGTAAAAGAGTATTTCGCCCAGATGGCAAAAGCGAAATCGCTGCCCATGGGTATCAAGTTCGCTGCCAAGACGCATGTAGCCAAACTCTTCCCACACTGCGTGAAAGCCGCTATGTGGTTCATGGCAAACAGCAAGGAACACGGTACACAATGGTGGGTTAAAAAGTTGAAAGATGAAAGTTTAAAGTTGAAAGTAGAAAAGCGTATCTCGGCTTATTACGGCTCGATGGAGGCATACCAAGCTATACCGGATTGGAAACATTTCGATGTCAGCCACAACAGCGAGACACCGGTGCTCTTGGATCACGGCTACGATGAGTCGAAAGATATCGATACCCTCACCGACGAGGAACTGAATAAGGCAGCGGCTTTCCGTGGCGGTAAGTACCTTGGCAACGACACATGGCAGGACGCCAACGGCAACACTTTCCAAGCCGGACGTCGTCTGATCCTCTTAGGCGGACACTGGTCTCCGTTCGATATGCCGTATCCGTATGCCCATGAACCCAAAGAGAAACAGATCCCTTGGCATTGGGACCGTGTAGCCAAACAAAACCCCTTCTTTGCGCAACTCTGGGCTCCGCTGCATGATGCCAAAGAAGATAATATCTATGGTCCGGAGATTTTTGAAAATTGGGAGAAATAAGGACTAACGACCAACGACTATCGACCAACATGTATTTTGATGAATTAGCACTTTCAGACGAGGTATTGGATGCATTGTGGGACATGCATTTCGATGAGTGTACCCCTGTGCAGGAAAAGACGATTCCGGTGATCTTGGATCGTAAGGACGTCATCTCTTGTGCCCAAACAGGTACAGGTAAAACGGCTGCGTATATCCTGCCTTTACTTACTAACCTCGCCTACGATTACCATGATCCCGACAAACTGAACGCGATCATCATGGCGCCTACTCGTGAGTTGGCACAGCAGATAGACCAGCAGATGGAGGGGTTCGGTTTTTACGTACCCTTCTCGTCCGTAGCTATCTACGGCGGTAAGGATAATGGGGCATGGGGCACACAGGTGACGGGACTGCAACGCGGTGCCGATGTGGTCATCGCTACTCCCGGACGACTCCTCAGCCAGATGAATATATACGACATCGATTTCTCCGGCGTCAAGTATTTCATCCTCGATGAGGCAGACCGAATGCTCGATATGGGATTTTACGACGACATCATGACCATCGTTCGCAAACTGCCTGCCGACCGTCAGACGATTATGTTCTCCGCTACCATGCCTCCTAAGATTCGTCAGATGGCGAAAGCGATCATGCATGATCCGGTGGAGGTGCAGATAGCAGTCTCTCGTCCGCCGGAGACGATCCACCAGATGTGTGCGCGGCTCTATGAGGGACAGAAACCCGGGTTCGTGCAACTGGCCTTGCAGGGCAAGAACCTCAAGAAAGTGATCATCTTCGCCGGAAAGAAACAGCGGGTCAAAGACTTGACTCACACCTTGCGTACCCTCAAGATCGATGCTCGCGCGATGCACAGCGACTTGGAGCAGAACGAACGCGATCAGGTGATGCTCGATTTCCGAAACGGCAAGGTGGACGTGCTGGTAGCAACCGATGTCGTTTCCCGAGGTATTGACGTGACCGATGTTCCACTGGTCATCAACTACGACGTGCCGCATGATCCTGAAGACTATGTCCATCGTATCGGTCGTACAGCTCGAGCAGAGAACAGCGGTGAAGCGGTGACCCTTGTCTCGCCGGAAGAGGCACGACCTTGGGCACGTATTGAGCAGTTCCTCAAAAAAGAGATAGAGCGTCTGACCTTACCCGAAGCACTCGGCGAAGCACCGGACGACAAAGCCTATGCCGGACGTAGTAACAACCGTCCCAACAAGAACCGTTTCCATCGTTCGGGAGATTTCCGGCATGGCAAGAAACCGAATAAGAACCCTAAAAACAACCGTCATGAATAAGCATTTGACCCTCTTGGCACTCTCCGCGATGTGCCTTAGTATGGTAGCCGCCCCGAGACGTGTACACACGATAGGCGACAGTACGATGTCCGACTACAAACCCGCTGCTACCCCCAAACGAGGATGGGGTATGTACCTGCAAGCATTCTTCAACCCCGACTCCGTCACCGTCAATAACCGTGGCAAATCGGGCGCTTCTACCCGTACGTTCTACACCACGGATAACCTCTGGCCGTCCGTCAAGACCCAGATGCACGAGGGCGACTACCTCATCATCCAGTTTGCCCATAACGACGAAAAATGCAAAGGAGAGGATGTGTACGAACAGAACGCCCGTCTGCGTGCCGAAGGCAAGGACACACTGACCGACATGCGCGGCACGGAGCCGAACACGACCTATAAGGAGTTCCTGCGCACCTATATCCGCGAAGCGCGAGAGAAAGGCGTGACACCGATCCTGATGTCCCCTATCTGCCGCGTGTATTTCAAGGACGGTAAGATCAATGCCGAAGGCAGACATGATCTAACGACAGGCTCTGTCCCGCAACGACTAACGACCAACAAAAACTACGTCCGTTGTATGCGAGAGGTAGCGCAAGAGATGAGCGTGCCGTTTCTGGATATGACCGAACGGAGCCGCGAGTTCTTTGAGCAGCAAGGCAAAGAGTACTGCATGACCCATTATTTCAACTGCGGCGACAAGACCCACACCTCTGCTGAAGGCGGTATGGTGGTAGCAAGCTTGGCATACGAACTGATGATCAACTCGCCCGAATTGGCTGAGATGCACCCTTGGCTCGTCTTCCCGTCCAAAGAGCAATACGCCGTCTATGCACGAGGCATAGAGGAGTCCGGCAAGAAAGCCGCTTTCGCTGCCAAAGGCACACCGTTCAGCGAGACGCTGCAACCCGCTAAGCTCTCGAACCTTGAAACGCTCAAACAAGCCTATATGCCGACAGGCGGTCTTTGGCCTGCCGGAGAGATAGACGAGGTAGCGAACCGCTATATCGAATACTCCATCGCTGCAGAGAAGAAGAAAGGACTGGTCATCGAGTCCATCTCCGTTCCCGTCAAAGCCAAAGGCGGCGCAGGAATGAATATACACATCAACTACGGTTTTGGAGAAACCTTCAAAGGTGTGACCACTATCTACGAGAACACGGCGCTCAAGAAGAACAAAAAAGAGTTGATCGAACTCGATCAACCCATCTTAGTGCCTGCAGGCGAGACGCTGCATATTCGTATTCTGCCTTGGTATGACTCCAATGGTCAACCGCAGAAAGGCAAACGTCTGGAGGTAGGCGAACTGCGCGTGAAGGGCAAGAGACTGCTGTAATCAATACAGCAGTTTGCCCTGCGCATCATATACTTTTCCCTCGAAAGAGATAAATGTCTTACCGGCATGGAGCCATTTGTTCGCCCGACGGATCTGTTCGGGCGACAATTGTTGTTGTACACCCGTCGGAGCCGATTGCGGGGTGATGGTGAAGGTCTCCATGATCACCGTCGTAGGCAGATAGTTCTCATTGCCCGGATGGTATGCTACGACCGTCACTTCGCCTTCGTTCTCCGGAATGATGATACCTTCCTCGATCGCCAAGAGGCAAGACGTATAGGCATAGGTGATCGGCAGACCGGAACTCAACTGCGCCGTAGAGGGCACATTGGTGCCTACTGTGAGTTCAGTCTCCTGATCTTCCCAAACGATGGTCTGCACCGCTTTGTTCACATGCAGTCCAACAGGGATCGTACGCTCGTTATAGACACAGCTGTCAGCAGGCTTGAAGAGCAGCGAGAGGGCATAATCACCTGCGTTAAGCACCGAGTCCGGAGCTATCTCAAGCCACGTGAAGCTACCCTCCACCTGACCGAGCGTCTCATGGATAAGCGCCTCGCTGAGCGGCTGACCATACGTCAAATCATCCACCGTCACTCCGATCATCGGATCGGCTTTGAGGATCGTCAGACTCTTGGAGACAGACTCTGCTGCATTGAACTTATAGTTACCGGGCTGCGTAGCGGTAAGGGTCACCTCTCCGGCACAAACGACTACCAGTTCGTTACCCTCTACATAGGCTACGCTCTCATCCGAACTCTCATAGACCACATCCAAGGAAGAGGACGTGAACGCATTGAATGAGATATGATCGGTTGCTACGCACTGATCGATGTCTTGGATCCACGTGAGGGTCTGGTCGTACTTGCTGGTCTGACCGGACACGGCGATACGTACCTCGCGTCCCTCTCCGGCAATGACGATCTCACCGCTATGCTCTCCTGCCTCCGAATGGGAATAACGGATGGTGAGTTGCGTGGTCTGATTGATGAGGTTCTTCTGACCTACCGTACTCAGCGAAGCCGAGAAATGCGGATCGGTCGAGCTGACCGATGCTACGATATTGGTCCAAGTGACCGTCACATTCTTTTGTCCTTCCGCATCATCCACCATACCGCTACCGAAAGGCCACTCATCCGTAGAAGCGGAGAGCTCCTTGAGTTCCGTCACTTTGATCTTACGAACAGCTAAAGCGGTCTTACCTGTAGCAGCAAACTTGATATAACGGGTGTTGGTCGTCAGTTCAACCTTCACTTCCGTATCGGTAGAAATGGTGTTTCCATCGTGCGTATAGACAATCGACCAGTTATTATGATCCGACGACTGATAGACGCTAATAGAACCGTCGCTTGCACCCTGCCATGCAAAGAAAAGCGAATCAGCAACGCCGGTCTGCGATAAAGCGATCACACACTCGTCTTGATAAGGCTGCTCGCCTATACCAAAGACATTCACTACTATTTTTCCCAATTTCAAACCGCCTCCCATACCCAAAACAGGATTGGAGAAACTGACATTACTCGTCTTGGAAATAACGGTTTGGGCGTTGTCAAAATCATTTTTAGTCATCTCGGTATCCCATGCTAACTGCGCTTGAATACCTATACTGAGCATCATCAATGCTATTACAAAGAAAATCTTTTTCATACCTACATCTTATAAAAACGGCGACAAAATTACAAAAAATCTCCAATATAGGCAAATATTGCCTATAGTTCCTTAATAATAGACAAAAAAAAAGCAACAAACGTTGCTTTTTTTCTGTTATCGGGTTACTGATTAGTAACTGGTTCGCTGGGTTGCAGCGTAACTGATCTTCAGTGCATAAGCGCGACGGAGCTCCTGTTTGATGTCAGCGATGACACCCATACGGGTCTCCTTGTCGGCTTTGATCGAGACGGTCATCAAACCTTGCTCGGACTCCTTCATGGACGAACGCTCATTGACGATATACTCGCCGATCTCGCTGGTCTCAGCGAAAGCGTCATCGAGCTGGATACGGGTCTCTGCACCATATTGCTTGCGGAACTCTGCCGTAGGCGTACCTACGTAGATATAACGCACAAGGGATTTCTTCTCCAGCTTGGTGAGCTCAGTAGCCTGCGGGTTCTTGAACTGCACCTTGTAGCTGACCTCTTTCATAGACGTAACAGACATGAAGAAGAACAGCAGCATGAAGATAATATCAGGGAGGGACGACGTATTCAACGCCGGCATCTCACGTTTCTCATTTCTACGTATCTTAGCCATATTAGTTACCGTAATTTTTAGGTTCAGCTTCCGAAATCTTCTGAGGATAGATCTTTTGGATCTGTTTCTGCTGATCCTCTTCGAGTTCGTTATAAGCTTTGTGGAAATACTTCTGCGCACATTCTTCACGCAATTCATTATAAGCAGCTACGAGCTCATTCTGCACATCGAGATACGCCTGATATTGGGTATCCACGTCGTTCTGAACGGAGATGACGTGATCCTTGGTGTACTTGAGTACGCCGAAGGGAGCACCGAAATCCTCCTCGTACAACTTCGGATAGAAATCCGCGTTATTCTCGTTTAAGATGAACTCTTTAGCCCTCTCGCGAAGTTGCTTCACATCCATCAACTGACCCTGCACCATCAATTGGTTAGCCGAGTTGATCTTGACCACCATCAGGTTGCGCTTATTGATATCCTTATCCTCCACTTTCTGGTCGGGCGGAATAGGAGCAGGCAGACGGCGAGCCAGTCCTTGGTTTACATCCATAGAGGTGGTCACCAAGAAGAAAATCAGCAACAGGAACGAGATGTCGGCCATGGAACTGGCGTTAATCTGTGGGATTTTCTTTGCCATGATAAATGTGATTTACTTCGACAGTTTTTGGGTATATATTACACCCCAGATCATCGTACAGATAGTAGCGGTGATGAGGAAGTAACAAGCATAGATAACAGCGTCAGCCAATTGAGCCCAAGCACCTTGGTTATCTGTGCCTTCATAACCGATAATATTGATTTTCTCAGGGCTACCGAGGAACCAGCAGAGGCATGCGAGAACAACGAATCCGCATACTACGCCCAGCGTCATATACGCCTTACGACGGTTGGTCTTCCAGTTGTTGGCAAAGTCGGCACAAACCACACAAAGGGTGATCAGCACTACCAGACCTACCAAGATGTAGACCCAAGTGAGGAATGCATCGGTGAAACGCGGGATATCCAAGAAATCACCGGCTACCTCCAGACTACCGTTCGAGCCGCCGAGGAAGAACATTGCGATGAACACAATGCCCAACGCCAAAAGCGTCCAAAGGGTAATTTTAGGTAATAATTTATAATCTTTCATAATTGCTCAGAATTTATAAGTTCTATAGTTCGCGCACGTACGTACGCGTACCTTATATTATTATTTCTTCTGGGCAGCGTCGTACTCTACTACGATATCGAGCAGGCTAATCGAGCTGTCCTCCATTTCATTAACCAGACCCTCAATGAGGCTGAGAATGTAGTTGTAGAACAACTGCAGAACAATAGCAATAATCAAACCGAGCAACGTAGTCAACAGAGCGACCTTGATACCACCGGCAACAACAGTAGCGGAGATATCACCAACTTGCTGGATCTTATCGAAGGCAGCGATCATACCGATAATGGTACCCAAGAATCCGAGAGACGGAGCGATCGAGATGAAGAGGGAGATCCAAGAGAGGTTCTTCTCCAAGAGACCGAGCTGTACGCCACCATAGGAAGCAACAGTTTTCTCTACTACGTCGATACCCTCATCGTAACGGCTCAAGCCCTGATAGAAGATCGAAGCTACCGGACCGCGAGTATTGCGGCAAACATCCAGAGCCTTCTCGATACCACCCTGCTTGAGAGCAGCCTCGATATTAGCAAGCAGCTCTTTGGTGTTAGTTTTGCTGAGCGACAGATAAATAATACGCTCGATACAGAGAGCCAAACCGAATACCAAGGTAACGAGTGTCAGAGCCATGAAGCCTGCACCACCTTCAATAAATTTGGTTTTGAGGGTCTTGTGAAGAGCGACCATACCTCCAGCTTCCTCAGCAGGAGCTTCTGCTACTTCTTCCACTGCCTGAGCAGCTTCATCTACGTTTTCTACAGCGGCCTCCTCAACTGGAGCTGCTGCCTCTTGTGCCATAAGAGCTGCGCTGCCAAAAGTCAGCATAGCCAGCACCGTAAGGGTTGCAAATACTTTTTTCATGAGAATCTTTTTATTAAGTTATTTATTTGTGTTTTATTTTCGGTTAATATGTGTTTTGCGGAGGGGGTTCTCTCCACGGGGATTTCTTCGTAATCCCCACAAGCTGCCGCTGGCACCTTGTTCAAAGCTTTTGCGACCATCCGTGTCTGCAAGCAAGCCTTCATCCCCGGCTTGCCGCAAAATCTTTGCGGAGAGACGGGGATTCGAACCCCGGAAACCCTTTTGGAGTTTACACGCTTTCCAGGCGTGCCTCTTCAACCACTCGAGCATCTCTCCATTGCGTTCGACGCCAAACAGCGTCTCCGCACAACCCCAAAAATGAACTTTTTCAGGGTACCCACAAAGGGGATTTTTCAAAATCGGCTACAAAATTACTACAAATTATTCATATACGCAAGTTTTTTGGCAATTATTTTCTATTTTGTTACATTTTTTCGTCGATTATTTGCATATATCAAAAAAAAACACTACCTTTGCACCCCGAATAAATGAAAAAATCGTAAATGACTAAATTGTAAATGTCTTTATGTTTATCATCGGCATTGCGGGCGGTACCGGCTCGGGTAAAACAACGGTAGTCAGAAAACTCATTGAACGCCTTCCGAAAGGCGAAGTGGTAGTCATCCCTCAGGATTCGTATTACAAAGACAGCAGTAACGTGCCCGTAGAGGAGCGTCAAAACATCAACTTTGACCATCCGGACGCGTTTGACTGGAGTTTGTTGACGAAGCATATAGCGATGCTCAAAGAAGGTCAAGCCATTGAGCAGCCTATATACTCCTATATAACGTGTACGCGCTCGGAGGAGACGATTCATATCGAGCCCAAGGAGGTGATCATCGTTGAGGGTATCATGGCGTTGCGCGAACCGAACATGCGCAAGCAGATGGATCTGAAGATCTTCGTGGATGCGGATGCGGATGACCGTCTGATACGTGTCATGAAACGTGATGTCATTGAGCGTGGCAGAACGGCTGAAGCGGTGATCGAGCGTTACCAACGCGTGCTCAAACCGATGCACGAGCAGTTCATCGAGCCTTGTAAGCGTTTTGCAGATGTCATTGTGCCGCAGGGCGGACACAACAACGCAGCGATCAACATGCTTGCCAAGTTCGTTAAACAGCAACTTAGCGACAAGTAAACTGTTAAATTGTTTTTTCAACTTTTTTGGACATATTTGAAAATCGGCACCTTCACCCTTGGTGGAGGGTACGCCATGTTGCCCCTCATTCAGCGCGAAGTGGTTCAAACCAAAGGCTGGATTGACGAAGAGGAGTTTCTCAACATGATTGCTTTGGCGCAAGCCGCACCGGGGTTGATAGCCGTCAACTCCGCTATTTTCATAGGCTGGAGAATAGGAGGCTGGAAGGGCGTATGCGGAGCGGTGTTAGGAGCGGTGCTGCCTTCATTCCTGATTATCCTCGTTATAGCGATGATTTTTGCGGACTGGAAAGAACTGCCTGCTGTGGAAGCCGCCTTCAAAGGCATCCGTCCGGCAGTAGTAGCGCTCATCGCAGCGCCGCTGTTCAAGTTATCCAAATCCGCCAAACTGAGCGGATGGTATCTGCTTATCCCCGTCACGGCAGCATTGCTCATCTGGCTCGGGAGGGTCAATCCCGTGTGGGTGATCATCGCCACCATCGTGAGCACGCTACTTGTGGTAAAATTAAAAATTAAAAATTAAGAATTAAATATTAAAAATTACTTTGCTATACCTGCAACTATTTATATCATTCTTCAAGATCGGTCTCTTCGGGTTCGGAGGAGGCTTAGCTATCTTGTCGCTGATACAGATGGAGGTGGAGGAGCACGGATGGATGACGCAGCAGGAATTTGTGGATATAGTAGCGGTGAGTCAGGTAACACCCGGACCGATAGGTATCAACTGCGCCACGTATGTCGGTTACACTACTGCAGGTATATGGGGAAGCGTGCTAGCAACAACCGCCATCATACTACCGAGTCTGATCATCATGCTCAGTATCTGCAAGGCGTATTTCTGGCTCAACAAGCGGTTCAAAGGTAATCCGTATTTCGAGCAGACCCTCCGCATCCTGCGTTTCACGGTCATCGGTCTGATCGCCTCCGCAGCACTCATGCTCATCAAACCCACCAATTTCATTGACCCTGTCAGTTGGATCATCTTCGGAGCAGTAGCCTTCTTCACGGTGCTGCCGGAACTAATAAAAGGCAAAAAGCTTTCGCCTTTCGCCTTTCATCTTACCTCCTTTTTCAGTCACCCTATTCTGCTGATTGTCCTTGCCGGCATCGCCGGTTATTGTCTGTACGCCTAAGCGTTCACTTTCTCTAATTTCGCATGTGTCAGAAGCAGCGTTTTGGTACCTTGGGTATCGAAGCGTATCTCTATCTTGTCGTTCTCCGTCACTTCATCCCGATAGACCCGCACGACCGTTCCTAATCCGAAGACGCGATGCGTCACGCGGTCATCAGGAGCAAAAAGACCACTTTGCTGACTGACCGCAGCACTGACGGATCGCATGGCTGACAGACCGCTCTCAGGGCTGACGGACGGATTTACTGTGTAATGAGGTCTGTATTCTGTCAGCGGTCTTGCCGCGGTCTGTATTCTGTCAGGCGAAGCCGGTCTGGACAACTCCATATACTGGCGGTCGATATCCTTGAGGAAACGGCTCGGGGAGTTGAAGGCGATCTGTCCGTTACGGAACCGTTGGCGGGCAAAAGAGAGGTAACAACGCTCCATAGCACGCGTGATAGCCACATAGAGCAGACGGCGTTCTTCCTCTATCTCGGACGGCTTGACGCAGAACTGAGAGGGGAAGAGGTTCTCTTCCAAACCGACGACGAACACAGCTCTGAACTCCAAGCCTTTGGCAGCATGTACGGTCATGAGGGTCACGCGTTCCGTGGTATCCGAGAGGTTCTCGTCTTGGTCGGTAAGCAGCGAGACCTCACTGAGGAAATCGCTGATGGGTGTGAAGTCAATCCCTTCTTCTGCACGTCGGCGCACGAACTCCTGTATCGCATTGAGCAACTCCTGTACGTTCTGCGCACGGTCGATACCCTCGGGTGTGGTGTCGAGTGCCAAAGCGGTGAGCACACCCGATAACTTAAGCGTCTCTTCGGCAAACGAATAGGCGTCGGTCGTCTCGCTCAGGAGGCTCAGACGTGCGATCAGATCAGCAAAAGCCTTCATTTTCTTCACCGTTCCTGCCGACACTTCGAGTCCTGTCTCTTCGGGGGCACGCATGACATCCAGATACGCACGATGATGCTCAATCGCGTTCTCCGACACCTTCTTCATCGTCGTCTCGCCGATACCTCTGCCGGGAAAACCAACGATACGCAGCAGGGCTTCGTTATCCCGCCCGTTGACCGCCAAACGGAAATAGCCGATAGCATCCTTTATCTCCTTGCGCTGATAGAAAGAGGTACCTCCGTAGATGCGATACGGGATATTATGTTTGCGCAGCTCGCCCTCAAAAGAACGGCTCTGCGCGTTGGTACGATAGAGCACCGCTATCTCATCGTAAGGAAACTTCATCCGCTCGATCTCGCGCACTACCCCTTCCGCTTCCGCACGGTCGTCCATATACGGCTGCAGGAAAAGGAGCTGTCCTTCCTCTTTCTCGGAATAGACCTGTTTGAAGATCTGGTGTTCGTTCTTATGAATAAGCGAATTGGCAGCGTTGACGATATTCTGCGTCGAGCGGTAGTTACGCTCCAACTTAAAGAGATGAGCACCGCTGTAGGTCTGCTGGAAATTCAGGATATTACGGATGTCCGCTCCTCGGAAGGAATAGATAGACTGCGCATCATCGCCCACCACGGTGATGTTATTCTGAGGCGCAGCAAGCACTTTGACCAAGAGGTACTGCACATAATTGGTGTCTTGGTACTCATCCACGAAGATATACCTAAACGCTTGTTGGTATTTATCGCGCACCTCGGGGAAGAGCTGCATCAGTCGCAGCATCTCCAACAGGATATCGTCAAAATCCATCGCATTGCTCGCTTTCAGCCGCAGCTGATAGAGACGATAGACATCGTATAACTCGTACATACGCGCCTCTCTGTCCTGCCGCAACAACTGCTGATTCTTCCCGTATTCATCGGGAGAAATGAGATTGTTCTTGAGCATCGAGATCCGGGCAAGCACGGCTGCGGGTTTGTAGATCTTATCATCCAAACCGCGCTCCTTGCAGATCGCTTTAAGGAGCGAACGGCTGTCGGAGGTGTCGTAGATGGTAAAATCCTTGGTGTAGCCTAACTTATCCGCCTCGGGACGAAGCAGTTTGCAGCACACACTATGGAAGGTACCCATCATCAGATAGCGCGCGTCGGTACCGACGAGTTTCTGAATGCGCTCCTTCATCTCACGAGCCGCTTTGTTGGTAAACGTGAGCGCCATGATAGCCGAAGCCGGAACGCCCTGCTGCATCACGTACGCGATCTTATAGGTAAGCACGCGCGTCTTACCCGAACCCGCTGCTGCCACAATCAGCGAAGGACCCTCGGTACACTCCGCTGCAGCACGCTGCGCACTATTTAATTGGTCTAAAAAGTTCATCATTTCATAAAAAAGCGTGCAAAGGTACATTTTTTTTTGCACATTTGCAAATTTTTTTGTACCTTTGCGCAAAATTTTCAAAAAGTGACGATGTTACCTGTCGATTTCATAGAGAGTATGCACCAACAAATGGGTCATGAGGCGGAGTTGTTGGTACGGGCGCTGGAGACGGAGCCTGTTACGTCTATCCGTCTGAACACCAAGCTGGATGTGCTCACTTTTGAGTGTGACACAGACGAGGTGCCTTGGCATGTGGACGGGTACTATCTGAGTGAGCGTCCTCAGTTCACCCTCGATCCCCTTTTTCACGCCGGTTGCTATTATGTGCAAGAGGCTTCGTCCATGTTTATTCAGCAGGCTCTGGAGCAGTACGTGGATTCCTCTTCTATCGTGTTGGATCTCTGCGCAGCGCCCGGAGGTAAGAGTACCCTCATCAGTGAGTATTTAGGTATGGACGGACTGCTGCTGAGCAACGAAGTAGTGCGTCAGCGCGTTTTTGTGCTCAGCGAGAACATACAGAAATGGGGAAATGGTAACACCGTCGTCACTCACAACTCCGCTGCCGAATACGGAGAGCGGTGCAAACACCTGTTCGACTGCGTGTTGGTGGATGCTCCTTGTTCGGGAGAAGGTATGTTCCGCAAGGACGAGCAGGCTCGTGCCGAATGGAGTCTGCAGGCAGTGCGTCAGTGTGCCGAGAGGCAGCGCAGCATCCTCATGGATGTCTGGGATGCCCTCAAGCCCGGCGGTATCCTCATCTACTCCACTTGTACCTTCAACGAAGAGGAGAACGAGAAGAACGCAGAATGGATTGCGGACAGTCTCGGAGCCGAAGTGCTGCCGGTGGACTATGATCCGAACTGGGGTATTACGGAAGGCAGCTTGGGATACCATTTTTACCCGCATAAGACCAAAGGCGAAGGGTTCTATATGTGCGTGCTGCGCAAGAACGACGAGCCCCTTCAGCAGGTAAAGATCAAGCCCCTGAAGAAAGAGCCGAACATGCCGCATCCGGAGTATATGCCGGTGATGCGCAGTTGGTTGCAGAATCCGGATAACTGGGCAATCCGTTACTCCGACCGGTTTGCTACGGCGTATCCCCTCAAATACAAAGAGATCATCGATTTCCTTTCCACCCAACTGACCTGTATCTCAACGGGCTTCGGTTTGGGCGAAGAGCGCGGCAAAGGTATCGCGCCGCAGCATAGCTTAAGTATGCTGAAAGACCTCCGTAAGGAGGCCTTCCCTAACGTGCCGCTGAATCGCGAGCAGGCACTTTCTTATCTCCGTACCGAGGCGTTGGCGTTGGGCGGTGTACCGCTTGGTTTGGTACTCTTGACCTACGAAGGCGTGCCTATCGGCTTTGCCAAGAACGTGGGTAACCGCCTCAACAACCTCTACCCCAACGAATGGAGAATCCGCAAACTATAAAGCGCTAAGCGTTTGGCAAAGCCACTGGTAGCAGCGCTCCGTCGAAGAGATGGAGAGCCTCTCTTGCGGGCTGTGTACGCCGTACATCTGCGGACCTACCGACACCATATCCAAGTACGGGTATTTCTCCAAGAACAGACCGCACTCCAGACCGGCATGGATCGCCAGCACTTTCGGCTCGGTCTTGAACAGATCCATGTATGCTTTTCTCACTACCTCCAACAGAGCCGAATGAGGATTCGGATTCCAACCCGGGTAGCCGTCTCCGTGCGTCACTTCATCGCAAGCCATCGAGAGTGCCTGCTCAACGACCCATTTGAGGTGATGTTTCGAGGTCTCTTTGGACGAACGCTGCGAGGTATTGATCTCGATATAGCCCTCTTTCTTAGCCCCTTCGAGGCACGATTGTTTCATCTTGATAGAAGCGAGGTTCGTCGATGTCTCCACGAGTCCCGGCATCTCGCTGCTCATGGCGATCATGCCGTGCGGACATTCGCAGAGCGCCATGATGAGCCTGCACGCTTTCTCGGCCGGGATAAACGTCTCCGGCATGTCGGTGGTCTCTAACTCCAGACGCATCTCTTTCTCCACTTCTCCAAACACCTTCTCCATCTGCGCCACATAACGGTTCCATTCCACACGGATCTGCTCTTTGTAGGCAAACGGAATGACGAGAACCGCTTCTGCCTCACGAGCGATAGCGTTGCGGAGGTTACCGCCTTGGATAGAGGCTAACCGGATCTCCGCCTGCGACCAGATACGCGCCAAGAACCAAACGAGCAGTTGGTTTGCATTCGCGCGACCTTTGTTGATATCATCGCCCGAGTGACCGCCCATCAATCCGCTTACAGACAAGCGGATAGCTAACCTTTCGCCTTGCGCCTCTAACCTTTCGGCTTCATAGTGCATCTTCGCGAGAGTGTCGATACCTCCGGCGCAGCCGATGAAGATCTGTCCGTCGTCCTCGGAGTCGATGTTAATAAGTCGTTTGGAACGAAGCATACCGTCTTGGAGCTTCATCGCGCCGGTCAGACCGGTCTCTTCGTCCACGGTGAAGAGGCACTCGATAGCGGGGTGCTGCAGCTCGGGATCGGTGATGATCGCCAAAGCCATGGAGATACCGATACCGTCGTCGGCACCGAGGGTCGTACCTTTCGCTTTCAACCAATCTCCGTCTATATAGGTCTCAATGGGGTCTTTGAGAAAATCGTGCTCCACGTTACCGTCTTTCTCGGCTACCATGTCCATGTGGGCTTGCAGGATGACGCCTTCGTGGTCTTCGTAACCCGGGGTAGCAGGTACGCGCATGATGACGTTCATCGCCTCATCGGCTACGCACTCGATACCATGCTCCTTGGCAAAAGACTGCAACCATTGACTGATCTGCTCCTCGTGTTTAGAGGGGCGCGGCACCTTACAGATCTCTGCAAAGATGTCAAATACTCTCTTCGTTTTCATATTTCAATTGTTTGAGTTGTCGATTAAAACGTATATGATAGAGGATCGCGGGTATCGCCAAAGCGACGATGAACGCTAACCACATTCCTTCGGCTCCGAGTCCTACGGGGAACGCGAGGATCAGTCCCAAAGGCAGACCGATCGCTATATACGAGAACAGGGCAATACGCATCGGAGCACGGACATCCTGAATACCTCTCAGCATCGCAGCACCGATGCACTGCAAGCCGTCCGCGTATTGGAACAGTCCGCCTATGAGCAGCAGCGTCGAAGCCGTCGGGATCACCTCCGGATCCTCCGTGAACAAGTACGGCAGGCTGTGCCGACCCAAGATCATGACCGCTGCGCCGATCGTGTTCATCAGCAGGCAGAGGTGTACGGACGCATGACTCGCCATCTTGACTGCCTGCAGGTCACCCTTACCCATCTGGTGCGAGACGCGGATCGTAGTAGCCGCACCGATACCCATAGCCAGCATGAACGTCAGATCGCACATCTGGTTCGCTATATGGTGAGCCGCTAACGCCTCTTTGTTAATCCAGCCTATGATGACGAACGAAGCCGTGAACAGAAAAGCTTCCGCAAACGACTGCATACCGATCGGTACGCCGATGGTCAGTAGATGCTCCACCTCACGACGGGTGATAAGCCTTCGCTTCATACCTGTCAGGTACCTTCTCCATTCTGCCTTGCAGCCCATGGCGATGAAGAAACAGACGGGCATCAGACATCGCGAGATCAGCGTAGCCAAACCTGCGCCCTCTGCTCCCATCGGCTCAAAGCCCCAATGACCGAAGATGAACACCCAGTTAAGACCTATATTGAGCAGGTTGCAGCCGATCGTGATCATCATCGCCACAAAGGTGTTTCCGAGCCCTTCGAGGAACTGCCGCGAGAAGCAGAAAAGCAGGAAGGGAACGATCGATATAACTATCAATATATAGTACGTACGCGCGCAGGAGACTACTTCGGGTTCCTGACCGAAAGCGTCCAAGTACGGGATACAAGGGGCTAACAGTGCCAGCGAAGCGACACAGAGCAGCGCGGTATAGACGAGTCCGTTCACCAGATACGAGGTGATCTGTTCGTGCTTATGAGCAATCTCCTCCTCGGTATTGACCGGTAGCGGGTTCTCGGAGTCCAGTTTCTGTCCTTCCATGATTTTCTCCAATCTGCCGTGGACATGCCCCACTAAAGGCGTGATACCCATCACAGCGCCCATCGCGAACACCATCACCGTAAAAAAGATCGCATTTGAGAAACTGACCGCAGCCAGATCAGCAGTGCCGTAATGACCGACCATGACCGAATCAAAGAACGCCACCATGGCTGCTCCCAATTGGGTCAGCATCACCGGAAACGCCACCTTCAGGTTGCGTTTGTAATACGGCAGATATGCGGAGAAAGTATTCATTCAATCACTGATTATTCGGCTGAGCAAGAAACTCCCTTGGCGTGATGCCCGTTTCGCGCAGGAAAGCGCGGTGTAAGGCTTGTCGGGACGAGAAACCGCACTTGTGGGCGATGTCCTGCATCTTGAGATCCGGCTTCGTCGTCATCAACTGCTTCGCTTCCTTTACGCGCAAGGCGTTCACCCACTGATAGAAACTGCATCCGTAGGCATTATTGATCAGCTGACTCAGATAGGTTCTGTTCATCGGCAAGACCTGACGCAAGTCCATCAACTGAAACTCGGGATGAAGAAAGGGCTTCTTCCGCTTGATCCACTTATCGATCACCTCTACATGGGCGCTATTCACCTCCGTAGATTCGGGCTCTCCATCGTCCAATTCCTTAGCATCCGGGAGCACATCCTGCCGGATCTTACTCCATGGATCCGGACGGAAAAGCACACGTTCTGTCGTATAGGCAAGGATAAAAAGGAGGATCCATTGCTGGGTGAAGATGCGGTTCGGGACGAAACAAAAGACGATGAAATAGAACGAAGCACCTACGATAAAAAGCATCGTCAAATACCTCACTATCCATTGTACGTCTATGTCGTCCATCGTGGAGAAGTTATCCTCGCACCACTGACGATACTTGCTCACATGGCGGCAAAGCATAAAAAAGATCACCGCCGAATAGATCATGATCAGCTTCAACAGATCCGCTTCTACGAAATAATCCACCACACCCAGCACGATCATCGGAAGGAGCAGCAACACCGCTTTCCACCAGTTCAACCACCCGGGTCGCAAGACCTGATTCGGGTATATATAAAGCAGAAAAGCCAAGATGTTTCCTACCGTCACCGAGGCATTAAAAAACGGATCGTCGGGAGTGCCGCCTACCGCCTTGATGCCCAATAAATATCTCAAATACAACAACACTAACTGGATACATCCCCACACCAACAGCACGATGGCCCATGAACGGCGTATGGTGTTATCCTCCTGATGACGAAACAAAAGAAAAGCACCGAAGAAACAAACAGCTAACGTGCCGATATATTCAAGCGGAATGATGATGGCATCCATCAGTTGCTCGGAGAACAATGTTCCCACACAGAAGCTAACCACCATCATCAGCAATAACACCGCTCCAAAAACAAATTCGGATCTGTAGTCATACCACAATTCCCGAATCGAACGGGTATTAAAAAGATTGAATTTCATTCTAAACTGCCAATTTTTCCACAAATCAGCTGCAAAGGTACACTTTTTTTTGCATATATGCAAGAAAAAAGAAATAAAAATGAAGAAAAACAACGAAAAAGAGCCCGTTAATTCGGACTCTTTTCGCTTGCTAACACCGTGCGGATGAAGGGAAGGAACTGTTTGTAGGGATCGGGGTCGGAGAGTTGGACTCGCCAACGATGATAGAGTTCCATAAAACGAGGATGAGACTTATCACGATAGATAAGCTGCGCCTCACGGCAGGCCTCCTGCCAAATCCCGCGTTGCTTCGTTTCGCCCTCAGTAAGAGGGTGCTTGGTAAAGTCCCGTTTGTTCTGAATGAAGATCTCGTTGGGACCGGTCGCAACTACTTCTCCCGTGAGCGGGTCACGGAAGCGTTTCTTTTTGGTAACAGTGATGTGGTTCACACCTTGTTCGGTGGTTTTCTTGAGGGCACCGGTGATCGTTTCGATGCCGTTACTGATAGTACAATGAGCCATAGTAGTATCGTTAATAATTAATGAATAAATAAGGAATATATAAATAATAACTAAAGATTTGGGGTGTCCGGATATAATCCGGACGCAAGGAACAAAGTATTTTTTGCAGTGGCACAGTTGACACACTTGGCACAGTTTGTACGGAAGTGTGCCAACTATGCCAAGTGTGTCATGCAATTTTTTTATAGGTTCCATACTTGATTTGTTGCACGAGTCCTTGTTCTTGCCATGTGTCATTCCATCTGAGTGCAGTCCGGCGGGAGATGCCCTGTGAGGCGGCTTCTGCGACAAGGGTCTTGGACTCAAACTCGGCGGGAAGGAGAGAGAGGAGCATAGCGCGTTGGTCGAGTGGTTGAATCTTGGGAACAGAGGGTTGCTCAGCACCTTTGATCATTCGATAGGCGGCAGCCATGTGCAGGATAAGCTTGTTGCCGATGAGTTCGGCGGTGGCGTAGTCAGAGTCGGAGCAAATTAGTCTATTGTCCTTTAGCGAAGCGGTCTTTACTCCTTGCTCCAAGCGAAGCGCCGTGAGTATCATGGCGATGCGCTCGATGTGGACTGCCATACGGAGGACGACGGAGTGGAAGTTATCGCCGAGGAGGGACATCAGTGCAGGATAAGCCGTTTCTAAATGTTGTCCCAAACGCGCACGTTGCTCGCTCGTCAGGGAGAACTCCATCGGACGGCTCTTATAGAGCGCCTGACAGAGATCATAGAGTTGCTGAGCCGCAGCACCCATCACGCCGTTAGAACCGCTGGCAGGCTCTACATAGCGACTGCTGAACGCCTGTTGATCGTTGATGATGAGCGTCAACAGACGCGAGAAATAGCCGTTCTCAATACTCGGCACAAGGGCTTTGTATTGGCTGAACGTACCGGTAAGCAGCACACTCAACTGCGGACACGTGATACTACTATTGTCCCGTGCGCGGTTACGCGTGATCGGTTCATGCTCAGCTGCCTTACGCAAGGCGGTGTTGTAGTTCGCTACGGACGAACGCCACACGTCAGTAATGACCGAACCTTCGCTCTCGTGGATATAACCGCGACCGTTCTGGCGTTCTAACTGCTTGTAGAATCCCGGGTAAGAGGAGTCACCGGCGATGACCAGCGGAGCCGCTTCGTGTACTTTGCTGACAAGCTCCAAAGCCAAGTTCGCGATACCTTTTCCGCAAGCGGCAGAGCCGACAATGAAGCATTGAAGGTTAGCATAGTACTTCTTGCCCGTCAGTCCGTAGCGGAAATAGAGGTTTGGCATACAGCTGCCCGCCGCCGTAAGCAGCGAGAGAAGCAACATATCCCGCTCTCCGTCACTTTGTGCAAGCTTCATAATCGGTTGAATCATTGCCGGCAGGTTCTCCGGCTCTACATGTTTGGCGATGTGCAGATCCTGATCCGCTTCCATCGCAGAAGATAAATTTTGAATCATAAAAATAAAGGTTTAATGGGTTAATAATATGGGGTCCCACGGATGTTGTTTAGACAAAAACATTAAATACCCCTTGACGTTTGTAGCCCTATGGGCTGCTGTGCCTTAGTTCGCTATGCCGCCCGGTGAGCGAGCTCCCCGTTCTGCCTATCGACCTAATTCACACTCCTTACGGAGTACAAACGCCTTCGGCAATAAACCTAAAAAACATTTTTTCAATTCCTCTGATTTTCTATATTAGTCAAAAATTACCCAAAATGTTCCAAAAATTATTTTTCTTTTTGGTTTTTTTAGGAAGTTTTGGTGTGTTTTGGACTAAAAATAAAAATGTTTTTTATGTTTTTGTCTTATAACAAATACAATCTCTCGATAATCCGAGTCCCTCTATATTTTAGGACACATATAGGGAGCTATACTCGTAAATGCAGGTTTTCCGCTTTACGAGTACCTCGAAAACTCGCGACAATTTCACGCCCATCGCGCCACTGACAATCAACGAGTTACAAAAAGCTATGAAAAACCTGTCGCTTTTTCCGTGTTCGTTTTTTTTGATGTATTTTTGTGACATCAATCCGTTATAAAATACAAAAATGCAGAAGATCCCAATGCCGTTGTGGGCAATTGGATGCGTAATAGAAACACTATTGAGTATCTTGGTATGTGGGAGGCTTTGAATAACCCACAGTTCAAAGGGGTCGAATTCGATCCCCTTTTGCGAGAGGCAGGTAGTAATGCCTTCACTCTTTCTCCAAGTCGGTGGATTGACCTCACCGACAGCGAAAAAAGCGGTGAGAAATATATAGACATAAAACAGCGCGAAGCGTGCGTCAAGATAAGCGTAATAAGCCGTAAAGCTATAAAAATACAAAAAAATGGCACTTTTATTTGCAAGTGTCATTTTTTTTGTGTAATTTTGCAGCGCAAAATAATTAACAGAAAATATGAATCCTATTTTGAAAGTAACCAGTGCAGACTACATCCGCAATTATGTTTTGCGCCTATCGTTCAATGATGGCGTAACTAAAATTGTGGACTTCTGGCCATTAGCGCAAAAAGGTATTTGCACCAAATTGCAAAATATGGATTATTTCCGTCAATTTAGGCTTGATCCTTTTTCAGTGGATTGGTCAAACGAAATAGGCTTTGCTCCGGAGTATTTATATGAAATAGGAACTCCGGCATAAGATATATCTCAGGTCTGCTGGCACCGACAGCCTAAAAAAGCGGTGAGAAATATATAGACATAAAACAGCGCAAAGCGTTGCGCAATAACATATTAAAATAATAAGCATTACTATTATTTCGCGTTCGAAAAGAAAAAAGCCTAGGAAACTGATTTCTCAACGAAACGGGTATATGCTTCACGAATGTGCCTAAAATGGGACATTCCAACTCACAACTAATATTGTTCATACTCAGTGTGAACTCTATAGTTGTGAGGCGGAGGTTCTTCCTAGGCTCCTTCGTGAACGCGAATAGAGGTTCACACTTTTTTGTGCCCGTCGGTGGATTGATAGTTTTGCACAAAACAACTATCAATCTATGGCAGGAAACGCAGATTTGCATGCAGCCGGCAAGGCAAAAAAAGATGAGTTCTACACTCAATTGGTAGATATTGAAAAAGAAGTAAAGTATTACAAGCAACACTTTCAAGGAAAAGTGGTGTTATGTAATTGTGACGACCCGTACGAAAGTAATTTCTTCAAGTACTTTGCCTTGAACTTTAACGCACTCGGTTTGAAAAAACTGATTGCTACTTGTTATAATGGTTCTCCTGTTTCCGGCAATGAGTTGTTATTGGATTTTGGCGATACAGTAGATGACCCCAAGAAGATTGCTTATAAAGTAGAAATAACTGAAGTTACCGATGTAAATGGAGATGGCGCAATTAATCTTGCTGATGTAAAGTACCTCATGCAGAATGATAAGAATATTATATCTATACTCAAAGGAAATGGCGATTTTCGTTCTCAGGAGTGTATCGATTTGCTAAAAGAAGCAGATATAGTAGTTACTAATCCGCCATTTTCTCTGTTTCGTGAATATTTAGCACAATTAATTGAATACAAGAAGAATTTTCTTATTATTGGAAATGTAAATACCATTGTTACAAAGGATACATTTCCTTTAGTAAGAGACAATATTATATGGATGGGTGCCAGTATTCATAGTGGGGATAGAGAATTTAGAGTTCCTGATTCTTACCCACTTAATGCCGCAGGATATAGAGTTGATGAGAATGGTATAAAATATATTCGTGTTAAAGGTGTTAGATGGTTTACTAATTTGGACTACCCTCAACGTCATGAAGATCTGGTCTTATATAAACATTATACTCCTGAAGAATATCCAAAATATGATAATTATGAGGCAATAAATGTTGATAAATCAAGTGACATTCCTTGTGACTACGATGGAGTTATGGGTGTGCCAATTACCTTCTTGGACAAATACAATCCAGACCAATTTGAGATTATTTGGCAGGCGAGTGGAAATACGTACGCAAATGCTCCAAAAGAAATATTGGAAGAACTTAAGTTTAATCCAACTATAAAATATGGAGGAGGTTTAGGAGCTGCCGTTCTTAATGGGAAAGCCGTATATACCCGTATATTTATCCGTCGCAAAAAATAGAAAGCCATGAAGATAGAATTACACAAGATTACGGTTCGCGAGTTGACAGAAGGCTACGTGGACAATCAGGAAGCGGGCGTAAAAGCCTATGGTGGTAAATTGGATGTGCGTCCGCCATTTCAGAGAGAGTTTGTCTATAACGACAAAGAGCGGGACGCAGTAATAGACACCATTACGCAGGATTTTCCGCTCAATGTGATGTATTGGTCGGTTAACGATGATGGCACCTTTGAGATTATTGACGGCCAGCAACGCACGGTTTCTATTTGCCAGTACGTGAACGGCGACTTTGCGCATTTGTTCCGTTATTTTGACAATCTCACCAAAGAGGAAAAAGACCTGATTCTTAACTACGAACTCTACATCTATCGTTGTACCGGTTCGGACAAAGAGAAACTGAAATGGTTCAAGACCATCAATATAGCCGGAAAGAAACTGACAAATCAAGAATTACTGAATGCCGTTTACGCTTCGCCTTGGTTGAGTGACGCTAAACGCTATTTCTCTAAATCGAACTGTGGCGCGTACCTCATGGGCAACAAATATCTTACAGGCTCGCCTATTCAGCAGGATTATCTGGAGACCGTGCTGGACTGGATCAGCGGCGGACAAATCGAGCAATACATGGCGGAACATTCTATCAAAGACTCCGATGCTACTGCTCTTTGGCTTTATTTCCAACAAGTCATCAATTGGGTACAAGCCAAGTTCAAATACCGCTTTGTGATGAAAGGCGTGGACTGGGGTGCTATCTACAATAAATACGGCTCCGAGCACATCAATATTGAGAAAATGGAGCAGCGTATTTCTGCGCTTATTCAAGACTCAGATGTCGGCAATCAGAAAGGCATTTATTGGTATGTCTTTGACGCGGACGAACGGCATTTACAGATCCGTGCTTTTGACGGAAACACCAAGCGTCGCCAGTACGAGAAGCAGAAAGGAATCTGTCCTATTTGCGGCAAACACTTCGAGATAGAAGAAATGGAAGCAGACCATATTACGCCTTGGTCGCAAGGTGGGCATACCACGCCGGATAACTGCCAGATGTTGTGCAGGGATTGTAACCGGCGAAAAAGTAGCAAGTAAAATAAAGTAACCAAGTACGCCAAGTGGGCAGTACCAAGTACAAAGGATGGAAGTGTCAATAATGGCACTTCTTTCTTTATTTTGCAGGGAAATAATGAAAATATGGCAAAAAGTTTCAAAAACGCTTGCACATATCAACAAAAAGTTGTATCTTTGCAGCCGATTTTGTGGTGTGTGGGTACCAGATCGGTCGCCGCACTTAAAAGGGAAGGCTGTGTAAATCAGCCGCTGTCCCGCAGCCGTGAGTCTTATTCAACCGCGTTTCTGCACTCAAAAACCACTGTTACAACCGTAATGGGAAGGTTAGAAACAAGGGAGACGAGCCGGAAGACCTGCCACGAAAGATTATTACCGTTGTACCGCTTAGCGGTTAAACGCCCCCGTGGATTGGGGCACCGGAGAAAATGAGAAAAACACCTGACACAATCGGAACGGCAGATGCCGTGTAATGACGTGTACAAAGCGGAAGAACGCTTTGTGCTTTTTGCGTGTGCCTTCGCGCGAACTATCCTTCGTAATCGCCGCAAAACTCCGTTTTACGGGTAGTTACTCGGATGTTCTCGCTCTCCCCAAAGGGATTCCACTTATGAAACTAAAATTATACAAACAATGAAAAGAATGTATCTTTTTTTGATGTTGCTCGCCATGGGATGGTGGAGCAGCATAGCGGCAGAGGATTATCTCATGCCGAAATGGGGCTATGAAGAAAAGACCATAGCCACAGGGGAGACACTCACTTTCTATGATTTTATGGGAGAGAGTGACATCCCGAGTTCCAGTTCCAGTAACAGTTACAGCACGGTTGTTTTCAAGCCAGAGGAAGCGGGTTACGGCATCCGGATCGTATTTGAGTACATCGAAGTAGCAGATGACGGTTCGGGCTGGGTTTCGTATCTAGATGTGTTTGACGGGGTGTTTGACAAGAATCTGGTCAGCAACGGAACTTATCCGAGCAGCGTTAGCGGCTCCACAACTCCGTTCTCCCAATTAGCCACCCCACTCAAGCACTACGAGAACGGCAATTTCAGCAACGAAGCTTTTCTGTCGTCAGATGCCAGCGGAGCTTTGTCGGTTTGTTTCCACTATCGCTATGCCGGTGCTTCGCGAGGATGGAAAGCTACGATTACGACCGTCAAATTGCAGGATATGGTTCTGCAATCCGCTACTGCTGTTTATGATTTCATAGACGCAGAAATATGGGCAGGCAAAGAGCATGTGGGTTTAGCAGGGTTGAAGATTGTAGCAGAAGGCGGCGGAAATCCGGATGCGTTAACTCAAATCTCTTTCACGCTGACAGGAACAGATGTGGTTGATCCTTCTTCTTTGGCTGTTTATGCCGGCAAAGATGCGAAAGTCAGTTCGCTGACGAACACCGAAGCAGTTATCACCGAGAACGCAGGAGTCTATACCGCCACGCTGAATAAGACGCTTGGTAACGGCGATAATTTCTTTACCATCGGCGGCAATATCCTTTCTACGGCAGCGTTCAATGCCACGGCAGCGGTAAATATAACCGGTTTCAGCACAGCGGGAGGATTCACGACTTTTACGCCGGCTACGCCGGTTACGATGACCGTTCAGCCGATGTATCTCATGGCTGAGGATGCCACCTATACCATCTCCGGCGAGACGCAGTTCTTCGACGAAGGCGGTAAAGACGGCAAGGTGATCAAGGGCTTTAACGGCAAGGTGGTCTTCACTCCGGCGACCGAAAGCAAAAAAGTACAACTGACCTTCAACAGCATTGATGTTTTCTATACGGATTATGCTGCCAACTCGACCGGTTATGTGGATTATATCAAGGTCTATAACGGCAACTCGACCGATGAATCCGACCTGATTTGGCAGATCTCGCAAGCGGAAGCCGGCACGACCACGCCGATCGTCATTAAGAGCACCGCGGCAGACGGCAAACTGACAATCACCCATCGGAATAATATCTCCTATGATTCCAACCTCAAAGAGGGTTGGTCAGCTGTTGTGAAGGAATTCACACCGCAGGCTATGACAGTCAAAGAGAGCCTGTTGAGCAAACAAACCGCCACAGTCTCCGCAGGCTCCGAGAACGCGCTGGTGGCTTCGCTGAAGATCACTACTATTGAGACCGAACCGGCTCTGAAAGTTGCTTCGCTCACGCTGGACGCGAACGGCACAGCCGCACAGATGACTAAAGCGAAACTCTATTACACGAAGGACAATCAGTTCTCAACCTCCTGTCTCATAGGTGAAGCGGTGGTAGAAGGCGAGACGATCACCATCACCCAAAGCTCCGACATCGCTTTTCGCGAAGGCGATAACTACCTCTGGATCGTGTGCGATATTGCTCCGTTGGCGCAAAATGACGAGCAGGTGAATATCTTCCTCTCTGCGCTGAACTTTACGAACGGGTCGTCTATTACTGATTTTGGTAACCAGACAGGGGCTTTGACCATCGAGAACGCGGCTGTTCAGGCTTGCGGTTCGCAGACTTTCACCATCTTGGGCACATGGCAATACACGCATACCATAGCAAGCGAGTACAGCACGAAATACAAAGCCGAAGATTGCGACCAAACGATCATCTTCAAACCGGCTACTGAAGGCCATGTGATTCAGATTGATTACACCGATTTTGATGTATATTATGCCTCTTCGTCCTATAGCACGCGCGCGAAATATATTGTATATGCGGGCGAGGGAACGAACGGCGAAGTGCTGTGGCAGTTGGATGCCAACGGCAAGCAACCGACGCAAATCCGCTCTACAGGAGCTATGACGATTGTCTTCAATCCAAACACCACTTCGACTTACTACACCGGCAACGGATGGCATGCTACCGTGCAGGAGTATAAACTGCAAAACATGAAAATAGAATCCATCGCCGTAGAGCAGGCTTCGACTAAATTAGTGAAGACAGGCGAACGGAAAGCCGCTTTGCTGGATGTGGATATTCAGACCGTCGGCACGCTCAACGCCCTTACGCTCGAGGCGTTAACCCTTGATTTGAAAGGCACCGAGGCGAATATCGAGACGCTCTATCTGATGCAAGGCGAGAATGTGCTGGCACAAGCTTCTGCAGCGGAACAAGCAACGCTGACATTGGAGAGTCCGGCTACCCTTGCAGAGTACGCGAATGCGTTTACCATCGCCGCCGACATCAAAACCGATGCTTCGGTAGAGAGCACGGTGGATGCGGCGTTGTTGTCCGTTACACTCAGCGGCGCGGCGCAAACTATCACAGCCGGAGACCCCGAAGGAAACCGCATTGTGAAGAACGTGCGTTACCTGCAGGCAGGCAATAACGGAACCGTAACTATTGGCGCAAACAGCCTGATGTTCTATGACGACGGCGGTGCAGACGGAAACTACAGCTCTGATTTCGAGGGCTATATCACTTTTGTGCCCGCTTCCGAAGGATGCGCTATAGAGTTGGTGTTCAAGGACTTTGATATCGCGTATCTCTCCGGTGATCCGTTCCGCATTTATTATGCCAACACGTACGACCCAGAGGCTACTCCCGATAAGAAATACGGCATGTACTCCAAGCCTGCAGAGGATGAGAGTGTGATCTCGCGTGCCGAGGACGGAGCGATTACCGTCTATGTCAAGATGCCGTCGAGTCAAAAGCGCGGCTTTGAGGTGGAAGTGCGTCAGCATGTGCTCACTCCGCTGACGGTTGATTCGGTGCTTGTTACTCCTATGGCGCCGGCAGAGGCGACCAAAGGCACAGGCGACATCCGTCTCATGCGCGCTGCCGTTTATGTCTCCGGCGACCGCAATCCGCTGACCATCACCGGCTTTGAGCAGACAGCTTCGGAGCTCCTGGTGGATCGTCATATCTATGCAACCGGACATTCTACCACTTTTGCTACAACGAATGAGTTCACCGACTCCTATGTCATGGACGAGAAGGGTGTGTATTACTTCTGGTTTATCGGTTCGATCGATGCCGCAGCGGAAGTGGGCAATGTGGTGTCGCTTGCGCTGAATAATGTGGTATTGGGCGAACAACAGATCGCTCCGCAAGGAACAGCCTCTGTGGCGATTAACGTAGTCAGCGGCGCGCATGGATTCTACCGCATCGGTAGTAGTGCCTTGGCGGATTATGCTACGCTGTCGGCTGCTCTGCAAGCCATCAGTTCAATCGGCATGGACGGCGCAGTAGAGATAGCCATCGAACCGGGCACTTATACCGAGCAAGTTATGATTCCTGAAATCAGCGGTGCAGGTGCAGCCAATACCCTGACAATCCGTTCACTCAGCGGTAACTACAACGATGTGCTCTACCAATACAACAGCACGATGACCCAAGAACAGGGTGTCTTCACTATCAACGGCGCAGACTACGTGACCCTCAAAGGACTTTCGTTCACTTCCACTTATACTTCCAATCAAAACCCGGCGGTAGTGGTCGTACGCAATGCCGCTACGCATGTGACGATTGACAGTTGCCGCATTTATGCCGAGCCCAAGACGGAATACACGGCGCGTTTGGACTTGCTGCGCGTGGATGCAGGAGAGAACAACTACAACAATGATTTTGCGCTGATGAACAGCGTGCTCGAAGGCGGTTACATGGGAGTATATGTCATCGGTCACAAAGCCGCAGCGGATCCGTTGCAGCAGAATATGCTCATCCGCCGCAATACCATCCGCAACCAAGGAAAACAAATGGTTTACGGCGATGCGGTCAGCAACCTGCAGATCATCGGCAACTCCTTCCGGGCACAAGTGAAATCCAGCAGCGCGTACGCCATTGACTGGATTCTGCTCGGTGACACCGCCACGATCGCCGACAACGACATTTACTATTCCGGAACCGCTGCCGATAACCAAAGTATCAAGGCGATCTACATTCGTCCGAACAGCTATCAGGACAAAGAGAATACCTTGTTGCAGGTAGTGAATAACGTGATCAACGTGCAGAATAGTTGCACTTATGCTTCGTATTGCATCAACACCGGTTCCAATATGCCGAAACTGTTGTTCGCCCATAACACGATGGTAATGAACTCAGAAGGAACGGCTTCATCCACGTACTATATCGAAGCAGCACCGACTGCCGGTTCTCTTTTCGTGAACAATATCTTCCAGGCTACAAACAAAGGCTATGCCGTTCGGTATAAGAACGCAGCCGCAATCACCAATATCGCTTTCCGTCATAACATCCTCTATACGCCGGAAGCGACCTTCGGTATGCCGACTGCGACCGTCAGTACATTTGCGGATTGGAAGACCGCAGTGGGAACTACGGACGAAGACGGTAACCTCAACGAAGCCGTTACGTTCGCTTCCTCAACGCTGCTCATCCCGCGTGAGACCAACGACGGACATCTGCTCACCGCTGAAGTGATGGCATCTGTTCCAACAGACATCACCGGCAAGACCCGTGCAGTTACGCCTACGATCGGTGCGTATGAGTATGACGCGGATCTCTTCCGTGTACCGCAGATGGCAGAAGGTTATCCGACCGTTCATGCGCAGGATGTGAAAGCCGATGTTGTGCTTAAGACCGATAATTTCGGTACCGCCAAACTCCTCATCCTGCCGGCTGAGAGTGCTGCGCCGACTATGGAAGATTTGGCTGCCGCGACCGATGAAGTATCACTTATCAAAGACGGCGAGGTGATTTTTACAGCCACCGGTTTGACCGAAGAGACGGCGTACAAGGCCTATGTTCTCTTGGTTTCCCCGATCGGCGAAGCGGCTACGACTTATCAGGAAGTATCCTTCACGACCGCATGGACAAAGCGTCCGGTAGTTATCAACCCAATTGAGAAACAGACCGTAGCTTCTGGTTCCGAATGCACACTGACTGCTACTTTGGAGACCGAGTATGACCAAGCCAAACCGTACTCGTACGCATGGCGTACTGCTTATAGCGATGCGGTGATCGGTACGACTGCGACTTTGACGCGTACAGCGGATCAAACGACCGAGTACATCTGCTCCGTAACGGATCGGTTTGGTCAGAAAGCTACCGTTTCCGCCCATGTGTGGGTGGAGAAAACCGCCAAAACAGCGACCTTCGAGGAATATGTCCTCGCAGAAGACGGTCACAAGCACGTCGATGAAGCATGGACGGACAAAGCCGAAACATACCTCTACAGCGGTACATACGCGTTCGCGAACACGCCGAACAAAGCCTATAAAGCCTATACCGGTTATGCCATTTGCTCGGATCGCTCGACGGAAGCTACCGGAAACTACAACTACGATCAGTTCCGTTCGGCAGCCGGCGGCGCATACGAAGGCAATAACTTCGCCGTGGCGTATTACTCTGCACCGTCCTCTTGGTACGCCGGTTATACCGACCCGATCACGCTGACGAATAGTACAGAACCGCAGACCATCACCGGATTCTACATCACCAATACGGTCTATACGCTCGATGCAATCCTCAACGGCGACTACACGAATGATGCGTTCTCGCAAGGCGATTATATGTCCGTCACCGCCATCGGTTATAACGGCTTGCAGACGACCGGAGAAGTGGTGTTCTACCTCGCGGACTACCGTAGCGAGAACAGCAACGAGCATTTTGCGCTCGACACCTGGAAATGGTTCGATCTATCCTCTCTCGGAGCAGTTACGAGCATCGAGTTTGAGATCTTCACCACCAAATCCGACGAATACGGTTTTACCACTCCGACCTACTTCTGTCTCGATAATTTCGGAGCAGAGAAATCCATCGGAACAGACCTCGAGAAAGTACAAGAGGACAAAGTACAAAGTACAAAGGTGCTCCGCAACGGACAGATCTTCGTGCTGCGAGGAGAGCATATGTATGATCTCAACGGACGACTAATTCGATAAGCTATGTCGCTGATTCTAAGTATTTTAATGACTGTTTCGCCCTATCTGGCGCGGGTGTATGAATATATGCCCGCTCCGGGGCAATTCGTCAACGCCATGCCGGTTGCTACTATGGATGACACACCTCAGACCATGGCAGCCAAAGCGGAAGCTGCTATCGCAAACAACGCTGGCAAAACGGTTTGTCTCGGCGCATGGGGCGGGTACATCGTCTTTGGCTTTGATCATCCGGTGGTCAATAGTGGAGATGAGTATGATTTTCGGATCAAAGGCAATGCCACATATGCTTCGTATGCCAAGGACACGAACCGCAAAGGCGGTGCTTCAGAACCCGGGATTGTCATGGTCAGTTATGATGCCAATGGCAACGGATTGCCCGATGATACGTGGTATGAACTCGCAGGAAGTGAGTATAACTCGCCTCAAACGATTCGTCACTATGCCGTCACTTATACGCGTCCGAACGGGCTGGAAGATGTCCCTTGGACGGATAACCGAGGCGGAAGTGGTGTTGTGCCGAGAAATGAGTTTCATCAGCAGGATTACTACCCGCTTTGGGCACCAGACGAACTGACTTTTACCGGCTCACGGCTTGCCCCGAATGCTGTCGATGAGGGAGAGAACGGTGAGCATTCATTTATTCTCTACTGCTACGACTACGGCTATGCCGATAATCATCCGAATAAAACAGATGGATGTAAGTTTTGTATTCGTTGGGCAGTGGACCAAAACGGTGTGCCAAAAGACCTGCAGGCGATTCATTTCGTCAAAGTCTATACCGCTGTGCAGCAGGTCTGCGGTTGGATCGGTGAGACCAGTACGGAGATAACCGGTGCAGAAGATCTGCATCCCGATATGCCGCTTCCGGACACACAGACAGATATCCCTTTGACAGATATCCCTTGGTCCGCTCAAAACCCGGAGCGACCTACTAAGATCCTCATCAACGGTCATATTCATATCCTCCGTGGAGACAAGGTGTACAATGCGCAAGGTACGCTGGTAAAGTGACCAAGTACGCCAAGTGGGCAGTACCAAGTACAAAGGAAGGAAGTGTCAATAATGGCACTTCTTTCTTTATTTTGCAGGGAAATAATGAAAATACGGCAAAAAGTTTCAAAAACGCTTGCGTATATCAACAAAAAGTTGTACCTTTGTACCAGAAATGTTAGAAGATTATATCATCAATGAGCAAATCCGATACGAGAACCACTATCTGAAGGTGGCTCAGACGGATATAGAGATAGGCGGCGTGACAGGAGCTGCGCTGCTGAGTGCGTTGATCGTGGACACCGAGGAAGGTGTCCGGCGAGGGATAGCGATAGACAGCGACGCGGAGCGGATGGCTTGGATCGCGAAATACGAGCGCGAAGTGAGACGTGACGAATGGGGTCTGATCGGCACAGAGGTCGAGTTGCTCAACAATGCGCATATCGAGATCGCCACTTCGGACGTGACTTGGGCGGACATCTGCCCCAATGTGCGGTTGTTGGATCTGGCGTTAGATTTAGTGACGACGTACATGCAGTACCTGACCCGAGAGACTTTCAAAGACCATATCTGGGAGTACTGCCCATGGGAAACACCTTTTAGCCAGTGGCTGCTGAACGCTGCCTATGCAGAGACACGCCGTCAGCAGTTCATACACACCTATTGGACGGATGCTGCGCAGGTCAATGCCCTCTATGAGAGTTTGCAGAATGAGATGACCGAACCCACCTTCCTCTTCGAAGGCGAGGACGCAGAAGATATCTATAAGCGCTATCTCACGTGGGTCTGGAAGAGACACCAAGCGCAGATACGGGAAGTCCCGGGCGCACAACCACGTGCTGCCAAACATCGTAACTTCGTTGTGGCACAGGAGACCAATTGGTCGTTCATAGAAGAGGTACAAGGTCTGAACGAAGCGCAGAAACAGCTCTTAACCCAATGGATGTTCAACTGGCAGAAGTTCATTAACAAGCATCTCAAACCCGAAAAAGAGGTACGTTTCTGGACCGAAGAGGTAAGCGCACATCGTCAGAAGCAACTGACGCAATACCTGCGAATCCAAGAGAAAGAATGGGATTATTTCCGGAGCCTCTCTGCGGCTATTTATGCCTTGCGTCAGATGGGTTACGTTCGCCGTGCCTGCTCCCTGCGGGACATCACCCGATGGATGTCAGAACAGCTCGTCAAAGACTACTCCACCAAGAATAACCACGATCAGTTTGTCCGCGCTTGGAAGGACTTAGGGCGTTACACACCGGAAGTCAAAGATTACGTGGAGTCCCTAAAAGAAAATGGTGTTTTGCCTTTGAACGGCAACGTGCATGAAGTGGTTCGGTAACGCACTTTAGCACAAAGGCAGAAAGCACAAAAAAACAGGCAACCAAAAGTTGTCTGTTTTTTGTGCGCAGGATGAGACTCGAACTCACACGATCTTGCGACCACTACCCCCTCAAAGTAGCGTGTATACCAATTTCACCACCTGCGCGTCGCGTCAGCGACGCTCCATCAAAGAGCGTTGTGCCCAGAACAGGACTCGAACCTGCACACCTCGCGGCATGCGCACCTGAAACGCACGCGTCTACCAATTCCGCCATCTGGGCGCTCGCGTTCGGCAACAAGGTCGCAAAGGTCAATACCACTTCGCTAAATTGACGAGGCGACTTGTGCCTCCGCTCTTCCCACAAATTAAAATTTGCGGGAGCCCTACGCTTTTCGGTCTGCAAAACTGCGTTTCACATCCCGAGGTTTTTGTCCCCTTTTGCCTAACGACAAAAAAAAAGGAGCGGAAAACGAGACTCGAACTCGCGACCCCGACCTTGGCAAGGTCGTGCTCTACCAACTGAGCTATTTCCGCATTTTCTTTTTCTTTTAATGTAAAAGATCATTACTTCTTTTCAAAAGCGGGTGCAAAGGTACTGCTTTTTTTTGACATGACCAAATTTTTTAGCAAAAAAATGCAAAAAAAATGCATTTTCTTGTAAAAAAGCCCTAAAACAGGTTGAATTTAGAGGCAAGCAAGCACCGAAAACACCAACGTAGAGAACATGAGTACCGGCATTTGTTTGTCTAATTTAGACTCCGGTTGCGTCCAAAGGTAGGACAGATTCCAGCACCAAACAGGCAGCACGCATAACGACCAATAATGTCCGTAGAGCACCATGATCGTCATAGCGGAAAGGAGCAAGAGGGAATGATAGATTCGCGCACCTTTCGGTCCTAACGCACTCGCGAGCGTGCGCTTATGATGCGCGCGATCATTATACATATCGCGTATGTTATTGAGGTTGAGTACTCCTACGCAGGGCAAACCGACCGCTACACCTGCCCAGAAGACCTCCCACGTAAGGGTTTGTGTTTGCAGATAATACGCACCCATCGTACTCAGCAGTCCAAAGAACAGGAAGACACCTAAATCGCCCAGACCCATATAGCCGTAACTATGCTTGCCGAGCGTGTATTTGATCGCCCCGATGATGGCGAGTAATCCTAATCCCAGAAAGATTAGGATATTGACGATTTGACGATTGACGATTGGACGATTGATTGACGATTGAAAACAATTGACGATTGGTGAACCAAAAGCCGTGAAGATGAGGGCAGAGCCGAAGAGGATAGAGAGGACGACGAAGAGGATGATCATTCGTTTCATCTGCTGCATTGTGATCGTACCTGCCTGCAAGCCGTACGCCTGTCGCCCATGTTGGTCAGCGTCCGTGCCTTTGAGTGCATCGCCGAGTTCGTTGCTCAAGTTACTGAGAATCTGCAAACAGAGGGCGGTGAGGACTGCCAAGATGAAAGTTGAAAGTTGAAAGGTGAAAGGTGAAAGACTATAAGCCAAACCGGAGCCGAGGATGATTCCGGCAACGGAGAGCGGCAATGTGCGCAAACGAAGAGAGGTGATGTAGGGAGACATAGGAAATTAAAAATTAAAAATTAAAAATTAATATCTCTTTTTAGTCGTTGGTCGTTGGTCGTTAGTCGTTAGTCGAAAGTCGTTAGTCCAACAGTGAAACGGTCTTAGGTATATAGTCCGCCGTTAATGGAGATACATTCGCCGGTGATGTAGGAGGCATCATCGGAGGCAAGGAAAGCCACGAGGGCAGCTACTTCTTCGGCAGAACCGAAACGGTTCATAGGTACAGTCTTTTTGAGTTCCGCCTCCTCGAGACCGTCCGTCATGTCGGTTTTGATAAATCCGGGGGCAACGGCATTGACGGTGACATTCTTTTTCGCCACCTCTTTGGCAAGCGATTTGGTAGCGGCAATGAGTCCGCCTTTCGCTGCCGCATAGTTACATTGACCGGGCAGACCGGTGATACCTGAGAGGGAAGCGATATTGATGATTCGTCCGTGTTTATGGCGGATCATAGGCGTGAGGAGGGGGCGTGTGACGTGATAGAACGAGAAGAGGTTCGTTCGCAGCACCGTCTCGAACTCATCGGGTTCCATAAAAACCAACAGATTATCCCGACGGATTCCGGCATTGTTCACCAGAACGTCGATATAGTCTTCGGGATGCGATGATTGCCATGCGTCAAGGGCACTCTGCACACTCTCGGGATTGCTGACATCAAAGCGCAGCAGTTCAGCCTGCCCGCCTTGGGATTGAATCGAACGAAGCGTCTCTTGCGCCGCTTGTTCGTTCGACTGATAATTGATGATAACCGTATAGCCCGCTTTAGCGAGACGCAGGGACACTGCCCTTCCTATACCTCGGCTTCCGCCGGTAACTAAGGCGTATTTCATATTTGAGATTTGAGATTTTAGAATTCAGAATTCAGAATTCAGATTTCAGATTTCAGTTTGACATATATAGTATCGTTGGAACGGACTTCGGCGGTGAGGATGTCGGGCTCGGAGAAGAGGAGATGGACATCGAGCGAAGGCGTTTCGGAAGGGATGATTGTTCTCAGAAACTTACACTGCTTGATCTGCTTCAGGCGCACGGGGCGTTGAAGGGCTCTCTCGGCGCACTCTTTGATGATCTGCACTTGGCAGGCACCGGGTGCTACCGGTTGTCCCGGGAAATGACCCTCATAGATTGCACACGAGGCATTTAGGCGCACCTCAAAGAGGAACTCCGTCTCGCTCAAAGCGGTCTGAGAAGAGAGGGTGTAGTAGTCGTTGATCATAGCAGTTGGTGTTGTTGAAGCCAATGTTCGTAGAAAGGCGGCAACGCAGGGCAGAACTCACCGGCAAGGTCGGTGAAGAGCTGGATGCTCTCCGCTGTGAGGATGATTTGCAAGGTGCGGGTGTTGGTGATCTCATAATGGAAGACCAGTTTGGCTCCCGTTGCTCGGCAGTAGATGATCTTGAGCTCTAACTCATCGCCCATCGCAGCCGTGCCCCGATACTGAAGATGGAGATCATAGAGCGGTGCTACAAAGCCGTTTCGGTACATCTCCATATAGGCGAGACCGTGTTCTTCGCCCCATCGCTCGCGTGCGTCCTCCAGATAGGTGACGTAGTTGCCGTGCCAAACCATGCGCAGGGCGTCCATTTCGCTAAAACGCACACGCACTCTGAGGGTTGTGACGAGGTCTGTTTCCGTGATTCGTTGGTTCATATCAGTTTTGTATTACTATTTTCAATTGTCCGTGAGCTATCTGTTGCTCGGCGCAGCAGGTTGTTGCCTCAACGAGGGTGACTCCTGCCATCTCGGCAACGGTAGTGAGGGTCGTGGTGAGGGTGTCTCCGACCTTCGGAAGGACGTTACACTCGAAGGCCTTTACCTCTCCGATGAAACCGACCTTAGGGGCTGTCTTGCTGCGCAGGTTCTCCACTCCCGCCAAAGCCGCAGCGGTCTGCGCCATATGCTCGATGAGACCTGATTCCTCCAAGGTGTTGTCGCGAAGGAAGATGTTATCTTGGCGGACGGTAAGGGCAGTGACGATACCGTTGGTCTCAGTACGCACCACGCGGTCGATCATCACCATAGGCGGACGTTGAGGGATCAAGGCATAGATCGGATTCGGTCGTCCGAAAAGCAGTTCACGCAACAAGGGCGGGATGATGTTCGCCGTGAGGATGACCACAGACATGCCGATGAGGGTCACGACGCCGAGGGAGTACATCGCCGGATGACGCGCTACAACGAGCACACCTATACCGAGGAACATGATCAGCGCCGAGAGGATGATGCTGCCTCTATATCGGGAGAGCATTCTTCTGCCCGTCCGGTACTCGTACTGCAAGCCCTCGACGACGAAGATGGTATAGTCGTCTCCTTGTCCGAAGATAAAAGTCGCCAAGATGATGTTGACGATATTAAACTGCAAGCCCAAGAGGTGCATGATGCCGAGGATCCAGATCCAGCTGATGACCATCGGGATGAACGAGACGAGGGCTGCTCTCCAACTGCGCATCGTGAGTACCAAGAAAAAAAAGACCAAGAGCGAGCATGCATAGCCTATATAATCAAAGTTCTCGGACAGCTGACGGGTGATGCTGCCGTGGAGCGACTTGAGGTCGAAGACCAGACTGCTCTCCCCTATCCTCTCTTGTATGTGTTTCTCAAATGCCGCTACCTGCTCTTTCTCCACGCCTACTCGTGTAACGAGCGTGACGCCCTCTGAGCGCTGTATGTAATAGCCTTGGAGGATACTCTCGGCGATAGGAACAAAAGCCGTCATCGGCAGCGGTTGACGCGGAGCGGTGAGGATATTGGCAAAAGAGGCAAAGGTCTCAGGTCGGAAGCCGAAGGAAGATGCCTGTCGGTTGATCTCCCGCAAGAGAGGTGCTGCATGACGGTCACAGAAGAGTGTCCAGCGCGCCAAACGGCGTTGCTGCTCCGCACTATCCGGCAACCATCTCCACGCAGAGAGCACCGTGCGCACACCTTCGTATGTTGCCAACGAGTCCGGACAGGTAGCCTGAGACTGCGGTTCCATAAGATAGACCGTCTCCGTAGCGGTCTCTCCTGCCAAGGCCGTGAAGTAGGCGAAATCCGCGCGTTGCTGCTCGGTCATGTAGTTCATATGCGAGATGTCGGCATCGAAAGTAATATGTCTTCCTGCAAAGAACAGACCGATAGTGACGCCCACTATTAGTGCCAAGAGCGTATAACGGCGAACAGGGGACATCGAGGAGGGCGCTACTTCGCTTCGCTCCTCGGGCACAGCGGCAGCAGGCATAGAGTCCATGAGACGAGGCAGGAAGAGGAGCGTGAAGAGGATCGTACCGGCAAGCATAGAGGCAGCGAAGATACCGAGGTCACGCAGGGCGACTGCCTGCAGCGGCACGAGGGTAAGGAAAGCGCCGATGGTGGTGATATTTCCGATGACCAGCGGCGTGACGACCTCTTCGAGCGTCTGACGCACCGAGGTGGTATAACGACGATGGAAGAGTATATGCAGCGGATAATTGACGGCGATACCGATGATGATACTACCGATACCAAGGACGATAAGACTGACCTCACGGCATACCACACTCATCACCGCCATACCGAAGAGCTGACCAAAAGCGACCGTCAGAAGGATGTAGAGCATCGCTTTGCGTTCACGGCGGAACGTCCAACAAAGGACGACCATGATCAGCACGACCGCGAGTGAGACAGCGATGAGACTATCTTTCTTGATGCGCGAGGCGTTCTCCACGGCAATAACAGGTGCTCCGAGCAGACGGACAGAGAGCTCGGGATAGTTCTCGGAGACCTGTTGTCCGATTTCGTTAAGGAGCTTGACCAAGTCCGTGTTCCGCCTCGTCTCATTAGCTCCATAAGGTGTCTGTATCAGCGCAAAAGCGAGGTGTTCGTCCTCGGAGAGCATATAGCCGTCCAAGGAAGAGAAACCGCCTGTGAGGGGTTGAAAAGACTGCAAGGATGCGATGACAGGAGTGAAGAGTCCCAAGGGGTCGTCTCCTATCGTGCGATGCAGGAACGAGGAGACGGGTATCTGCATCATCCGTTGGTTCTCCGCCATACGTCCGGAAACGAAGTCTCCGCTCGCCAAGAGGGAATCCATACGGCGATAATCGGCGTCGGTCAGGAAATAAGGGATCTGCTCATAGACCTGATGAAGAAGATCCAGATAATGAGCTATATCTATCTGCGTAGTAAGGAGCGAGGCGAGGGAACTATCCCGCTCTTGAAGCAAGGCTGCATAGCGGTCGATGGCATCCAGTTTGGTATCAGTGTCGCCGCCCTCGAAGATGATGACAATCCGCTCGGCTCCGCTGATGTCCTGATAGACACGCATCGCCTGTTGCTGCGCCGAAGAGAGCGGCAGGAAGTCGGTGATGTCCTCTTTGTAACGAAGACGGCTGACGAGCAATCCGCAGATCAGCACAAGGGCTGTCAGCAGCGACCAGAAGAGGGCGTTGCGGGTTCGTAGATAGTCATATATAGCGAGTACGAGTCTTTTCATCGTTCGTCCACAAAAAGAATCGGTTTGCGGCTCTTTGCCGGAAAATTGATAGCATGAATAACATCCACCGGAAGGATCTCCACGTTCGGTGCAACGCGCAGACGGGCGCGGAAACGATCCTTGAGGTCTTTGATGATCGTCTCAGAAGGCAAGGTGAGATGCGTCGGTTTGAGTCCGACACGCACAACCACATCATCCGTTCCTGCGGACGACTGCCTTGCCACAACGACGAAGTTCTCCACATAATCGCAGTTAGCGAGGACATCATTGATAGCCGGAGGATAGATAGTGGTGCCTTTGAGTTTGAGCATATTATTCTTGCGTCCCACGAGAGGTGTGAGCCGATAGCTATTCCGTCCACAACGACAAGGAGCGGTTATTTTTGCGGCTACGTCTCCTGTCCGGAACCGCAATAAGGGCATCGCTTCTACACCGAGAGTCGTAATGACGATCTCCCCTACCTCACCGTCCGGCACAGGACGATTATCTTCGCCGATGATCTCCACGATCACCAGTTCGGGATGCACATGACCGCCGCATCCGTAGGTACACTCGGAGAAAGTAGCGGACATCTCGGTCGATGAATAGGTAGCGAAGAGCTGCACTTCGGGCCAAAGGTCATGGATACGGGTGCCCAATAGGTTAAGCGAGAGGTCTTGATTCCGCAGTCCCTCTCCGATGCCGATGATGCGTTTGATAGAGCAATGACGATAGTCAATACCGTTTTGCTGTGCATAACTGAGCAGACGCAACACGAACGAAGGCACGCACATGATCGTGTCCGGTTGCAGACGAAGGATCGTGTCCCACTGCAGTTCCGGGATACCGTTTCCGACACGGATGATACCTGCCCCTAAGCGACGTAAGCCGTTGAAGTACGCCATACCTGCCATGAAACGTTTGTCGAGCGTCGTCATGAGTTGCACCACACTGCTCTTCGTCACTCCGGCACAGCGGAACGACTTGTACTCATTGAACGCCAGACGATCGAGGTCATGGTCGGAACAACCGAAGACCACCGGTTCGCCTAAGGTACCCGAAGTGGTGACGTAGTCAATGAGTTGCTCTTTGGGGCAACAGAGAAAATCATCGTTATAGAGCTGCAGGTCTTTCTTCTCAGTGAAAGGCAGACGCTGCAGGTCTTCGATCGTACGGATAGAAGCGATGTCTATCTGATGCTCGGCAAACATCCGTTGGTAATAGGGCGAATGTGCATGCAGGTAAGCTAACTGCTGACGCAGCAGGTCTTCCTGAAAAAGTTTTTGCTCCGCAGGCGAAGCAAATTCTACATCATCGTAATGGTTCATAAGTGTTGTATCCATCGTAAAAATTCCTGTTTCCATTGGCGGGATTCGGGTGTACCTTTGGTCTCGGACGCCCCGAAGCCGTGTCCGCCTGTTTGGTATTGTATATAGCGGTGCGGCACGTTATTTGCCGTCAGCGCTGAGTCGAGTAATTCGGAGTTGCGGTATTTGACAACCGGATCATCCTGACAGTTGACGAGGAAGACCGGAGGGCAATCAGGGGTAATATGTTTCTCTAACGAGAGAGAGTCTCTCCACTGCCGGTTGAACTGTCTCCACACGCCCAGCGCCCCTCTGCGCGAACGTTTATGCGAGACCTTATGGCTCATGCTCACGACCGGATAGATAGGGCAAAGGAAATGCGGTTTATAGGGCGTTTGGTTATAGAGGTAGGACGACATAGCGAGGTGACCTCCGGCAGAGAAGCCCATGACGCCTATTCGCGCGGTATCGATACCGTATTCGGAAGCATGCTTATAAACGTACTCCAATGCTTCTTCGACATCGAGCCGCATGTTGGGATACCGGTTTCCAACCCCGAGAGCGCGATACCAGAAGATATACGCATAGACGGTTGCAACCCTGTAACGGAGCACAAAGGCGTTGATGCCGTTGGACTGCAACCAACGGGCTACACCGATGCCTTCGGTAGGGATGTCAAGCCATGAGTAACTGCCTCCCGGGCAGACGATAACCGCTGTGCCTGTATTGAGGGCAGAATCGGCAGGGTACGCATAGAGACGCTTATGTCCCTCTATCGGCTGCGGAAGACGCTCTTTGGCACATACGCCGAAGACGCAAAGCAAAGTCCATATGATCAGTAGTGCTCTTCTCATGCTTGGTAATGGGTCAATTGGTTGATATACATCTGATGCACACGGGAACATATCGCCTGATAAGTCTGTTGATACAAAGGATCATCGGGCATAATCGGGTCGAGGAAAGTGAGCGTCGGTTGTGCGGCGCCTATACGCACCTCTCCTTTCGACATCAGGCGGAAGGTGTCCTCCAAGAGAACCGGTTGAAGGGGTACATGTAACTGCTGCGCCAAATAGAACGCTCCTCTATGGAATCTGCACAGCGCTCCATTACGCGAACGACTGCCTTCGGGAAAGACGAGCACCGAAGTGCCTTTCTCCACCTCCGTACGGTACTGCTCCACCATATGCTCGAAGCCCGCTGTAGCAGGCAGGAAATTCGCCTTGTGGGCAAAAGCAGCAAAGAAAGGATTAGAGAACACCCAGTTTTGCGTAACGATGGTCAGGTTCGGATGTCCTGACACGATGGAGAGGATATCGAAGAGCGAGGTATGATTCGCTATATAGATAGCCGGAGTCGAGGGCGGCAAGGCTTTTTCTTTGCCTTGTATGCGGAAAGGCGATCCCGGGAAGGTATGCATCAGCAGGGACGAGCAGGCACTAAAGAAACGACGGTACGTCTGCTCCTTTGCCCGGAAGAGCATCATCACCGCTATCACCAGCAAGGTAAGCGCCCAGATGAGCAAGAACCATGGAGCATAGATCAATGACCGCCAATACCGACGAGGAAGACCGTACAGCAGTGCCCCGAAACAGAGGAAGGTATTGAGGATGCTGATACGCGTGAAGTCATACGCCGGACGGAAATGAGAGATGCGTTTCTCCGCAGAAGGGTAATAGACCCGCACGGGAACAGGGATGATCTTCTCGTTTGACCAAGCGGCGAAGACGAGTAACTCTAATTCGGCTTCATAACGGGAGGTGAGCAGCGACAGACCATGCAGACGTTGGAGGGGATAGATACGCATACCTGTCTGGGTGTCCGGTAGACGGATACCGGTCTGCACGGTAAACCAGAAATTGCTGAATTTATTAGCAAAAGTATTCGTGCCCGGCATGTTAGCAGCTTGGATATCCCGACTGCCAACGATGAAACAGTTCGGTTGTTGTTGCGAGACTGTCAATAAGGCAGGGATGTCTTCGGGGAAATGCTGTCCGTCACTATCGATCGTAAGAGCATGCGTAAAGCCCATTTCGATAGCTTTACGGAAACCTGCTTTGAGAGCATGACCTTTGCCTCCATTTTGCGGCAGATCGATAATGGTAATGGGAATCTCGATGGCACGAAGAACATCACGGGTAGTATCCGTAGCACCATCTACGACCACGATGATGTCGCGGATATATTGCGCCGTGCGGCGGACTATATCCCCGAACGTAGAGGCATTGTTATATGTCGGTATAATAGCACAGATCATAACATGGTCACTTGCGAAAAACGGATTGTGGTGTCATCGCCGTTGGCTTCGTGGATCACCACACGGTCCGCGATGTCGGTTTGCGGATTGAGTTCTATTTCTATTTGCCGAAAGAGGCGTTGCAGTTCGCGTTTCTTAGGGGTAAGGACGACCGAATGACCGTTCTGCTGCACGGTAAAACTCTTCTCTGCTGCTCCGAAATCCCCTTTGACGCACTGTTTGATGAGCATCAAGAGCCCCGTGATCTGTTTGTTCACGTTCCCTTTATCGCCATCTATCTCCCATACGAGGGGTTGCGGAGAGGTATATTCCCACCGCAAGTAGTCCGGTGTACGATAGACGAGTTCTCCTTCGCTGCGCTGCGGTTCGGTAAAAAGCGCCGACTGCTTGTCCTGCACAAAATGCGCAGTGAAGGAAACTATTATTAATAAGAGATTTACCATTGGGTCATTTATTCATTTTGTCATTTATTCATTTTATCATTTATTCATTTTATCAATTGGCTACGCAGTAACATCCTGCCATGATCAGTAGTATACCGAGCCACTGGACGAGCGAGACCTGCTCGTGAAAGATCCACATCGCTGCCACCATACCGAACACGTATGCCAAACTGGAGAGGGGATAAGCCTGCGAGAAAGGGTAATGACGCAGTATATACATCCACAGGAGTCCCGCTCCTGTAAAGGTGAGTCCACATGCCAAAAGCCACCAGTTGGTAAGCGTGCGAGAGAAATAGTCCCACGTCCAAGAGAACGCAGGTTGTGCCTGCATCGCTATTTTCAGCAAGACTTGTCCAGCGGATAGACAGATCGCTTGTATGACGGAAAGGAAAAGTAGGTTGGTCATTGGTCGTTGGTCGTTATTCGTTAGTCCTTATTATTAGGGTTGCACGGGTTTGTGGGACATGGTGTATGTTGGCGGCAGTCTCAAGGGCTTGCCACGTATCATCGTTCTCCTCGAATCCGAGAACCAAGGCTGAACGGATCAGTCCGAGTTGAATCTGCGTTTGAGCGTCACGCAGGGCTTGCTCATACGAGTGAGCGCCGTGCGACCAAGTGCAGTTATAACCGTGGTTACGAGTGAGGATAGCGATGAGGGAAGAGGGCGTGTTGTGGGTCGATTGCATGAAGAGCGTCGGGCTGAGGGCATCTTCTCCCTCCTCCGTCAGTTGATTCAGCAAAGCGACCGAATAAGCAATGCAGCCAAGGTCGGTACCGGTGATGATTGCATCCGGGACGATGCCTTGTGCCTCTTCAAGAGCGGAGTATGCCGCAAAGACCAGTTGACGCAACATTGGCGATAGACGGCGTGCCTGCATAGGCGATATATAGCGTTTATAGTCCGCCTCTTCGGTAGCTGTGACATCAGCGAGAACGGTATAGGTGTTGTCCTCAAGGGCGGCACTGAGGTCTTGTCCCTCTTTGGCAATGAGCAGCGAACTGTCGTTACCACCAAAACCGAAGGAGTTACAGAGCACGTTTCGGAGGACCTTTTGTTCCGTTTGGCAGACAGGCGTCATACCGTTCTCCATCGTTTGTTGGAAATGAAGGTTCGCCGGGATGAAGCCGTGCTGCAAAGCCAAGAGACTGATAACCAGTTCTATACCTCCTGCAGCAGAAGTTGCATGACCGGTGAAGGCTTTGGTAGAACTGAAAGGCGGAACTATCTCACCAAAGAGCCGACGCATAGCGGCGGTCTCCGAGGAATCGTTATTGGGTGTGCCGGTTCCATGGGCATTGATATAATCCACTTTTGCGGGTTCAATATGCGCCATCGAGAGTGCCTGCTGCATTGCGAGGAACGCTCCTTCGCCATCATCCGACGAAGCGGTCTGATGGAACGCATCGCAGGCATTGCCGTACCCGTTGATATATGCCAATATAGGTGCTTTGCGTTGCAGCGCCGAGTCCTCTGTTTCCACGACCACGTATGCGGCTCCTTCGCCAAGATTGAGCCCTTTTCGGTTCGCTGAGAAGGGACGACATACCTCATCCGAGAGGATCTGCAGAGCCCGGAAGCCGTTGAAATGGAAGAGACTGAGGCTCTCCGCTCCTCCTGCTACTACCTGTCGATACTGTCCGGAGCGCAAAAGGTTACAGGCCGCAATGACGGCATTGAGGGCACTGCTGCACGCTGTGGAGATAGTACCGGTCATGGCGAACGTACCGACTTGACGGGCTATCTGCTCCGTGGACGAACCGGCGGTGTGGCATTGGACAATGGATCTTTGACAATTGACATCGGATTTATTGCTCCAATACCGCTCAGTATGATCCATACCTCCGACGGTGGTACCACTGATGAACGCCGTTTGACTGAGTTCGCAGATATCGGCTTGAGAGAGCGCTTCACGTACGGCTGCTACGCCCAATAGAGCCGTGCGGGAAAGGGTCTCGGTGATCCCCAAACGTACCGCCAAGGACTCATTTGAGGCTTGCACCTCTCCCACCGGATGTTCCTTATGCGTAGTAGGCAGATATACCGGCGCAGCTATACCGCTCTGCTCATGAAGCAAAGCGTGAAGTGTCGCTTGTTGACCAAAGCCCAAAGACGACACAATGCCCGCACCGGTAATAACGATCTTCATAGGCTTACTTGGTACGATGCTCTTCGATATAGGCAGCCATGGAATTCACCGAACGGAACACCTGTTTGCCTTCTTCTTTGTCTTTTAACTTGATGCCGTATTGCTTGTCCAGCAGTACGAACAGCTCCAATGCATCAATACTATCCAGACCTAAGCCCTCACCAAAGAGAGGGGCATCGTCTTGGATGTCTGTAGGAGTGATGTCTTCGAGATTCAGTGCCTCGATGATTTGTTGTTTGAGTTCTTCGTTGTTCATATATTTTTTAGTTTTCAGAATTCAGAATTCAGATTTCTTATCTCGCTTCGCTCGAACGATTATTCTTAGCCCTGAGGGGCACGATTTTTACGCAGAGCGAATTTTCAGATTTTAGTTATCAGTTTTAAGTGTGCTTCAAAATGGTCGGCATCATGGCATTCAATCCATCCTGTCAGCGCTGATTGTGTACCTTTTTGAGCAAAAGATAGAGGGACCAGTCGATCCAACTGTGAGTAGCTATCCATGACATAGAATGAGGTCTCGCCGTAGTAGCTGTTACGAATCGCTATCTCGCCTGTCACGATATTGGGCAAGGTATAGACGAAGACCGAAGGCGAGGGATAGTAGTTATCCGGCATGATGGTTCGTTGGTACTCACGGTCATTCGCGAGACACGAACTGCGGTTAGCCAGTATGATAGCACGATCCGCACGGGGTACGAACCGCTCTTCGGGAAGCGAACCGAGCAGCAGTTCGGATGCTACGAAGCCCAGACGGGCAAGGGGATCCATCTTGAAATACTTGGGATAATCTCCGACATAAGCGCGGTAGAGTTCCGTGAGCATTGCTCCGCCTCGGGAGGAAACCTCCAAGGACGTGCCGTTGAGAGTGACGCTATTAGGCGTTATATGTACTTCGGTTAGAGATTTCAGGTTAGAGATTTCAGATTCAGGGGAGGTCGTAAGCGGCGCATCGAGCGTCACGCGTATTGCCGCATTGCAGCCCCCAAACCCCGAGAGCAGTTTGATAAACTCTCTTTTATTGGTAGTTCGGGTCTGCGGGTCGATATTGAGAGGGTGCGTTGTGCCGGGTGTTTGGTAGCCTCGGGTACCCAAGATAAGACCTCTTCGGAGCGCATGAAGAGAGAGGATTGTCTCTAACAGTCCTGCGGCTCCTAAGGTGTGACCGAAATAACCTTTGAGGGCATTCACGGGGATGTCGGACAGGTTAGCACGGTGGATAGCGACCGACTCCATCTCATCGTTATAGAGCGTAGCGGTGCCATGGACGTTGATGAAAGCGAGATCATTTCGGTCTCCCATCACTTCGCTCAGACAGTGGTAACTACCCTCTCCTGTTCTACTGGGAGCAGAGATGTGGTTTGCATCATTATGAATAGCGCCCGACAGGATCGAGCCGTACGAGCGGTTCGCCCATTGTTCGTCAGCAGTCAAGACCATACAAGCCGCAGCTTCTCCGAGGTTCAGACCTTGTCGCGCGGCATCGAAAGGTTTGCAAGGAGAGGGAGAGAGCGCTTTGAAGGACTGAAAACCCGAGACGATGAACGCCGACAACACATCGCTGCCCACGACCACTACATGCCGATACGTACCTGCGTCCAACAAACGTTGCGCCGTAATGAGCGCACACACGCCGGATATACAGGCATTGCTAACGACGATGGGTTCGTTGGGATTCGCAAAAGCACGAGCAATCCTACGGGCGGAGTCATGGAGGAGAATATCTTCCGTCTCGGCAAGAAGAGAGACATTCCCTTTGGTTGTAGAGAGGACAAACAGCGTGTCGGGCGATGCCAAGAGAGCAGGATCTATCTTTGTTCCCTTCACGGCATCGATGCAGAGCTGCTCCCATTGTACCTCCTCAAAACGCGAGGCGCAGAACGGTTCTACGCAGGGGAACGCATCCGTATGTACGCGTAAGGCACTACGTCCTGCGAGCACAGCCTCAAGGGTCGGTTCCGTTCCGACAGCCAAGGGAGAGATAATATGATCCGCTATGATATAGTTCATTGTCCTGCTTGGATGATAGGGGTTAAGAGATCCTTCTCAGAGACCGCTTCGGCGGTCAGGATTGCAGTCAAGGGTACACCGCACAAGCCGTGATAGAGGATAGACTGTCCGGTAAAGAACAGATTATCCGTTCGGGTACGAAGGGGCATGAATAAGCCTTGTTGGGAGAAGAGGGCGCCGTTGGGGCTATAATAATAATCGCGGATAGTGAGGGGCGTACCGACAGTTACATGCTCCACCGCCTGACGCACGGGATAGAAACGCGAGACATAATCGATTGCCTCTTGTGCCCGTTGATGTTTATAGGTCTGATAATCCTGCGGACGTTCTCCCGCAGGTCTGTCTCCCCATTGTGCAAAATCCGTAAACCGGCAAGGCACGAGTATCTCCATCGTATGCGCCCACGAGCCTTGTTGCTGCACAGGAGGTGTGGTGAGCAGGATATACGAAGGCAGACCTTCCTGCGGGTTTGAGACAGGAAGGAAGATCGTACTGTTGATGAAGGGGAAACTATTCTCTTTGAGGCGAATATAGATAGAGAGTGCCGATGAATCGACCATAAACGAATCGGCTCTTCGGCGCGACACTTTGCGTACCACATCTTCAGTCAAGAGCGCAAAGAGCACACTCGGGGCGATGGATGCGATGTATTTATCCGCAGTCCATTCCCGTCCGTCGGTAGTGGTCACTTTCTCCACGTGCCCCTCATGCACGGTGATATCGCTCACTTCCGCTAACGCCACCACTTGTCCTCCGTGCCGCTCGATGACCGTGCGTAAGGCTTGCGCCAATTGGAGGGCGTTGTCCTCAAAGCGGTATTCGCCATCGAGATAGAGAACAGAGAGCATACTATGGACAGAGACCGGCACGCGGTCTATCGAATGACCACAGAGAGGCGTGAGATAACTGAGGACGCGGATCAACTCTTCATCATCTATGAACTGCCGCATCAACTGCTCCACCGTCAGCCCTTCATAGACACTGCTATCCGGATGATTCTGCGAACGACGCAGGTAATAGAGGTCGAAGGAGTCCGCTATGCAGTACAGCGCATCGAGATAGCGATGCAAGCCTTCCTGCTGAGAGGGGAAGAGGGTGCCTAAGTATTGCTCAAACGCTTCGCGTCCACGGGGCAGACGATAACTATGCATCTCATCCGTCCAGACGATCTCCTGCGCCTCGGGATCGACGGGCAGTACATGCAGTTCGTCTTTGATACCTAAATAGCGGAAGAGATGAGAAAGCGCCCATTGTTCGCCAAAACCGCCGAAGTTATGCATGCCTGTGTTGAACCACGCCCCATGACGTTTGAAGGACTGCAGACCGCCACCGATGATAGCGTTTTTCTCGAGGACGGTCACATGACTGCCTGCACGAGAGAGGAGAGCGCCTGTGATCAGGCCTCCCATACCACCTCCGATGATGAGGACACTATGTTGATTCTCTACTGCCAAAACTCGTAAAAATTATACCATTGGTCGGGATATATGGACACTACATCCGTCAGTTCTCTCGCGAAAGCGCGCGCGTACGAAGAAGCATCCGAGCCTTTGAGTTCGCGTACGTAAATGTGGTATTTACGCCGTTTCTCTTTCATAACAAAGACACAGAGCACGGTCTGCTCGTACATCGCAGCGATGGAAAAAGGTCCGCGAGGAAGGTTCGCTTCGCGTCCCAAGACCTCAGCACGCACGGTCTTAGGCGAACCGAAATTACGATCCGCAGAAAGGGTCAGCATACTACCGGACTCGAGGATCTCATGCAGGGTATAGATATAATCGAAGCCTTCATCGGGAATGATAATATGAATACCATTCCGCTCAAACTCCCGTTTACGCTGCTCCATGACATATGCTTTCTCGCCTCCGTACATGATCGCGTACATAGGCTTAGTGGGATGCAGGGCATAGCCTGCCATTTCGTAGTTACCCACATGAGAGGAAAGCATGATACAACTCTCAGGCTTCTTCATTGCCTCCATGACCAGTTCGTTGCCATCAATCTCCAGTTCGAAATGTTGTCCGGCATATACCGCAAAGCGGTCGATGACCACTTGTCCGAACTGCCGGAAGAGACGATAAGTATGTACGGCTGAGGAGAAACGTCCTTTGGAGTGAATACGACGGAAATAATGATAGATAGCGCGGCTATATGAACGGGCAAAGAGAATGTAGAACAGAATGACTACATCCATGATCGCATAGAACACGCCGATGGGGATATACCGCAGCATCCAAACCAAGCTGCGGTGCATCCACGGTAAACCGTCGGTTCTTCCGTCCCATTTAGCCGTTTGCGCACTCACTTCACTTATTCACTTTGGTGTCAATATAATGACAGAAATCTTCGAGCGTCACTACGCCTTTCAGTTCCTCGGGTACAATACGGAAACCGAACTCGCGATCCACGATCACGATGATGTCCACGAAATCGAGACTGTCGATGCCGATGTCCTCTCGGAGTCGTGCTTCGGGCTTAATGAGGGCTTCGTCAATCTCAAACTCCGAAACCAGAAAATCTTTTACTTTTTGATCAATTTCTTCTCTTTTCATATTTTGTTCAATTTATATTCTTGAGTATGATCGCACAGTTGGTACCACCAAAACCGAATGAGTTGGAGAGAACGGTATGGAGCTCTTTCTCCACCGTTTGGCGTGCGATATTAAGTGTCTCAGCCGCTTCGTCTGGTTCGTCCAAGTTGATGTTGGGCGCCACGAAATGGTTCTTCATCATCAGCAGGCTATAAACTATCTCGCTTGCTCCCGACATCCAGCACTCGTGTCCGGTCATGGATTTAGTGGAACTGATGAGGGCTTTCTTGCCTGCAAAGAGTTGAGTCAAAGCCTCCGCTTCCGCTTTGTCCCCTAAGATGGTAGAGGTAGCATGCGCATTGATATAATCGATCTCATCGGCAGCGATACCTGCGTCTTGCAGGGCGCGTTCCATTGCTCTGACGGATCCTTCGGCGGAAGGTTGCGAGATCGCCAAGCCGTTCGAGGAGAAACCGTAACCGGTTATCTCCGCCAAGATAGTAGCCCCTCGTGAAACAGCATGATCGTAATCCTCCAAGACCAAAGCGGCGCCACCTCCACTGGGAATCAGACCATCTCGGTTCTTATCAAAAGGCCGCGATGCTTTCTGAGGGTCATCCATACGTTTGCTGAAGGCGTTGAGTCCATCGAAGGACGCCATGGAGATAGGGTTCACCTCTTGCGCTCCTCCTGCGAGAACTACCTCCTGCAAGCCTTGTTTGATAAGCAGGTACGCCATACCGACCGAGTGTGCGCCGGAAGAACAAGCGGCAGAGATAGTGAAGTTGATGCCCCTTAGATGGAAGATCGTACTGAGGTTCATGGTGACGGTGGAGTTCATGGACTGAAAGATAGCTCCAGCTCCCAAGAGGAAGGAGTCTTTCATCGCTTCCATACGTTTGGCAGTCTCCACGACGGCTTTGCCGGTAGAGTCGTTACCGAAGATGATGCCCACTTCGTTGTTTTCGAGATAAGCATCATCGATGCCTGCCTGCTCGAACGCTTCGCGGGACGCCATGTACGCATACTCCGTCTCATCCGCCATGGAATGACGCATCCGACGGTCGAGGTATGGTTTGAGATCCGGTTTGGGTACTATACCCGTGAGGGCGGAGTGAAAACCTATTTCCGTTCGCTCGGGGTCAATACCTATACCGGAACGACCCGCACGAAGCGAGTCCGTCACTTCGGCTTTGTTGCCGCCTAAGCAGGACCAAATACCCATACCTGTGATAACTACTCTGTGGCTCATATTTTGTGTTTTAAGAATTCAACAATACGTGCGATGTCCTCATAGAAAGGTTTGTCCTCGATGCGGCTGTCGGTGAGTGTACGCACCTCGTCATAGAGGGCTTTGGTGGAGGATGCAATCTTATCTTGGATAGCAAGGATGTCCGTTGCCTGCGCTAAAGCTATCAGATGGATAGCGAAGACCTGATAAGCGTTCTCTATCACCTGTCGGCAGAGCAAAGCGGAGTTGGTTCCCATGGAGACGATGTCTTGATTATCGTTGTTATTGGGAATCGAGTGAACGTAGTTCGGCATCGAGAGGGTCTGACACTCCGCAGTATTGCTGGTAGCGGTGAACTGACAAGCCTGCATACCGTAGTTCAGACCCAACACACCGCGGTTGAGGAACGGCGGCATGATACCATCGTTGATGCGGTCATGGAAGAGATAGTTGAGTTGCCGCTCTGCGGTCATTACCATTCGGGTGACCGCTATTTTTACCTTGTCCTCCTCCAAGGAGATATAATCACCATGGAAATTACCACCATGGAAGACGTTTCCGACCTCGTAATCCACAATGGGGTTATCGCTTGCTGCGTTGAACTCCTCCTCCAAGATCCGTTTGGCATTCTGGAGGGTCTCCCATATAGGTCCGAGTATCTGCGGAATACAACGAAGGGAATAGTACGCCTGTACTTTCTTAGCAAAGACCTGCTCGGTATGTCCACCGTTATAGAGTGCATGTTCGCGTTTGGGGAGACGATGACTGTCTTTGGCTATGTCACGCATCATAGCAGCAATGACCTGTTGTCCTTCGTGACGACGAGCAGCATTCAGGGGTTCGGACATCAGATCGTCGTACGACTCAGCTATCTCGTTCATCCACACGGAGCAGATGACCGCCAAACGCAAGAGGTTCTCGGCATGAAGCTGGTTAACGGCTCCTATACCCGTCATGACGCTTGTTCCGTTGGTAGCACTCAGTCCTTCGCGTATATGAATACGCATAGGAGTGAGTCCGCACTCACGAAGCACCTCTTGGGTCGGTCTCCAAACGCCTTGGTAATGTACTTTTCCTTCGCCTATGAGGCAGAGGGCTATATGCGCCAACTGCACTAAGTCTCCGCTCGCTCCCACACTGCCGTGACGAGGGATGAAGGGATAGATGCCCTTGTTGATAAAATTCAGCAACAGATGCACGATCTCCTCGTGTACGCCCGAACGCGCCTGTAGGAACGAGCCTGCGCGCGCGATCATAGCTGCCTTGACATCCAAGTCTGAGAGCGGTTCGCCTGCTCCGGTAGCGTGCGAACGAATGATGTTATACTGCAACTCCTCCAAATGGGCATCCTCCACGCGCCACTGAGCCATAGGACCAAAGCCCGTATTGATGCCGTAGATAATTCGGTCGTTCGCAAACTGACGCAGGAAAGCATGACAGTCCTTGACACGCTGAAGTGTCTGCTCATCCACGGTCATCGGTTTTCCGCCGACCAGAATATCTCGAATTTCTTCAAATGTTATCATCTCCTATAATTTTCGCATTTTTCATTTTCTTACGACCATGATGGAATGACCGCCCATACCCAAATGGTCATGTATGGTCTCCACTTCCAAGCCTGCCTGACGCACCAAACGAGTCAAGTCGTCGGTGTTATACATCTTACTATTACCGTTCGCTAAAGCGGTAAAGTACAAACTGATCTGGGTGAGGCAAACGCAGCA